>Ga0302312_10000214_pt1 | contig 52851 bp, 36 predicted proteins | sample III_Palsa_N2_1_FD_200529 | JGI IMG/M metagenome (GOLD analysis project Ga0302312, IMG submission 200529) | Peat permafrost microbial communities from Stordalen Mire near Abisko, Sweden - III_Palsa_N2_1 | ecosystem: Environmental > Terrestrial > Soil > Palsa > Peat permafrost | place: Sweden... | reverse complement strand
GAGATTGCTCTCTCCCTCGCCCTGCGCGAAGCCGTGACCAACATCGTTCGCCACTCCTGCGCGACCACCTGCAGCCTGCGCTTCATCACCGAAGACAATCACCGCCGTCTCGTCATTGAAGACAACGGCCAGCATGCCGTCAGTCGAGAAGGTAATGGCCTCCGCGGCATGCGGGAACGGATTGAATCGCTCGGCGGTCATCTTTTCCTCGAACGCGACCACGGCACTCGCCTTCTCATCGAACTTCCCCTACGTGAGCCGGCTGCCTCATGACCGCCACCACCTCCATCCGCGTTCTTCTCGCCGAAGATCAAACCATGCTCCGCGGAGCGCTGGCCGCTCTCCTCGATCTTGAGCCCGACATCACGGTCATCGCGCAGGCCGCAAACGGCCACGAGGCCCTCAAGTTAGCCCGCGATCTCTCGCCGGATGTAATCGTCACAGACATCGAAATGCCGCAGAAGACGGGCCTCGAGCTAGCCTCGGACCTCAATCTCGCCGAGTCCAGCGCACGCGTCATCATCCTTACCACCTTCGCCCGCCCCGGCTACCTCCGTCGCGCACTGGATGCCGGCGCCCGCGGCTATCTGCTGAAGGAGCGCCCCGCATCAGAGCTCGCTGATGCCATTCGCCGCGTCCACTCTGGCCTTCACGCCATCGACCCTGCGCTGGCTGCCGAAGCCTGGACCGCGGACCCCGATCCGCTCTCTGATCGAGAACGCCAGATCCTTCAACGCGCCGGTGATGGTCGATCCTCCGCCGAAATCGCCGCCGAGCTTCGCCTCTCGGAAGGGACCGTGCGCAACTACCTCTCGGAGGCCATCGCCAAACTCGGCGCCGCCAACCGCACGGACGCCGCCCGCATCGCCCGTACCCGCGGCTGGCTCTAACCTTCGAGCAGGGAATCGACCGTACCTTCCTTCAACTTCATCCCCGTTAAATTCAACGCTCGCGCCGTTTGCATAAGCCATATCAATCGCTCCGCCGCGTGCTCGATGTTCAATCCACCGCCTCGAATATTGGAAAGGCAATTCCGATCCGCGTCGGTTCGCCCCAAACGCGCCTCCCACGTCAGATAAGCCCCCATGCTATCCGCACTCGACAGCCCCGGCCGTTCACCAATCAGCATCAAGCTGCATCTCGCCCCCAGCCGCTCGCCAATGGCATCACAAACGCCTACGCGCCCTTGCTGCACCACGGTGATGGATGCGAGTGTCCAGCCATTTTCCGCCAATCGCGGCAATAGCACCGCCAGTAGTGGAATCGCATGCCTCTTTACCGCCAATGCCGACAAGCCATCCGCGATGCTGATGGCCAAATCGCACGGCGTCGGCTTCAATGCTGCGGCCGACTCCGCATCAAGGCAACGCCCCTTCTGCGGATCTCGCAGATAACTTGCCCGGTCGACGGCGCACGTCCGTAGCGTCAACACTTCAACCCCTTGCTTCCGTAGAGCTGGAAGCTCGTCGCGCAACCTTCGTGCAAACTCCTCCGCATCCAGCCCAGCGTGTACAGCGTCGCGTGCCTGCGCATGCGCCAGTTGAAACTCCAGAACCTCTGACGTCACGAGGCTGTGGCCGCTCATCGCCAGTGAAACCCGCGCCGCCGTCAACGAACGCAGGTTAGACGTAACGAGCTTTACGCCCCGTTCCGTCATGACCTGGCAATCCGTTCCACCTGCATCGGAACGCCCAGCAATCGTGGCATATCGCCAGCCAGCCAAGCCTCGAACTCTGGCGCTGGACGCAGACCCAGGGTCTCGCGCAGATACAACGCATCCTGAAACGAAGTTGACTGATATTGCAGCATGATGTCGTCGGCTCCAGGAACGCCCATGATGTAGTTCACACCGGCTACACCTAGCATCGTCAGCAGGGAATCCATGTCGTCCTGATCGGCTTCCGCATGATTCGTATAGCAGACATCACATCCCATGGGCAGTCCCATTAGCTTGCCGCAGAAGTGATCTTCCAACCCTGCCCGCAAAATCTGCTTACCGTCATACAAGTACTCCGGTCCAATGAAACCGACGACCGTGTTCACCAACATCGGGTCGAACGCACGCGCCACCGCATACGCTCGCACCTCGCACGTCTGTTGATCGATTCCATGATGCGCATTCGCTGAGAGTGCACTTCCTTGCCCGGTCTCGAAGTACATCACGTTCTCGCCCACAGTCCCACGCTTCAAAGCGCGAGCCGCTTCATTCGCCTCCTTCAAAATCCCCAAGTTAATTCCAAACGAAGCATTTGCCTTTTCCGTGCCTGCAATCGATTGAAACACCAGGTCCACGGGTGCGCCTTGATTCATGGCAGCCAATTGGGTGGTGATGTGAGCCAACACGCAACTCTGCGTTGGAATCGCATACCGTGTGCGTACCATGTCGATCAGCCGCAGCAATCGTCCTGTGCTCGCTACATCGTCAGCTGCCGGATTGATCCCGATCACGGCATCGCCCGAACCCAGCAGCAGCCCATCCACCATCGCGGCAGCAATCCCTAATGGGTCGTCCGTGGGATGATTCGGCTGCAACCGCGTCGAGAGCCGCCCGCGCAGCCCTACCGTCGTGCGAAACCGCGTGACCACCTCGATCTTGCGCGCCACTGCCACCAGATCCTGCACCCGCATGAGCTTGCTGACTGCCGCCACCATCTCCGGCATCAACCCCGGGGCCAGCGCGTGCAGCCTGTCCTCCGAAGCGTCCTCTGACAGCAGCCAGTCCCGCAAGCCTCCCACGGTTAAGTGCGATACCGCTGCGAACGCATTCTCGTCATGATGATCGAAGATCAGCCGCGTGATCTCATCCTCAGCATAAGGAGTCAGCGGCTCCTCGACGAATTCTTCCAACGGCAAATCCGCCAACACAAGCCGCGCCGCCACCCGCTCCACTGCACTCGCAGCAGCGAGACCAGCAAGCTCATCCCCTGAGCGCGCACTCGTGGCTTTAGCGAGCAATTCTTTCAGCCCATCGAACTGATAGGTGACACCGTGAATGCTATGCCGCAAAAGCATAAGGCCGAGTCTCGGGCAATCAATGAAGGCAGTGTATCAGCCCTAAAGCTTGACCTTGGATTTCAGTTCCAAGGCTTCTTGATTGTGCGCGCCTGTGGATTGTCCTAAGACAATTTCCAAGAGTCTGGTTCAATAGACTTCAAAGGCTTTTGGCAACTGCATTTGATACGCCCTACTACACGAGCAGCATGATCGTGGGCTAAGACTTCGTTGACCAGGAAAGAGGACATATCCGTGAACAGATCACACCGCCTCGTATGGCTCCTGCTAACTTCACTAATGGGAATTGCGCCTATCAATCGCTCTGCCGCACAGGCTCCTGAGGCGTCCCACGCGGCATACGATCCTCGAGTAACGTTTGCTCCGCTCTCGCTGCCTGATCCTGCAACTCCCTATCGCTCGGGATCCGGATCCCCTGGACCTTCGTACTGGCAGAACGAGGCTGATTACGTAATGCACGCTAAGCTCGACCCGGTTGCCAAGGCCCTGACCAACGACGAGGTCATCACTTACACCAACAACTCGCCGGACAGTCTCGACGGCCTTTGGATTCATCTGGAGCAGAACATCTACCGCAAGGATGCGCGCTCTGCGAATCTGGGCAATACCGGCTTCGGCCGGCCGCCGCGTCCCGGTCAAACGGCTGCGCCCGCGCGGGCGGACAATCACACCGAAGGCTTCCTCATCGAATCGGTAGAGGTCGGCCCGGTCGCTCCGACCCCTAAATTCGTCAAAGCGAATTACATTGTCGACGACACGCGTATGCAGATTCGCCTTGCCACGCCGCTCAAACCTCACGGCGCGCAACTCCGAATCCATATCAAATACCACTACGCAATCCCGGGGATCTGGGGCGGACGCACCTCGTGGGGTATGGCTGAGCATGGCGAGATCTATGACATCGCCCAGTGGTATCCCCGCATGTGCGTTTATGATGACCTCCGCGGCTGGGATACCCTCCCCTACATTGGAGCTGAGTTCTACCTGGAATACGGGCACTTCGACTACTTTGTGACCGTCCCCTGGAACTTCATCCTCGCCGGTTCAGGCGAGCTCGTGAATCCTGCGGATGTCTTGACTCACACACAGATCACGCGCCTCGAACAGGCCCGTCATTCCGACAAGACGGTATACATACGCACGCCGCAAGAGACAGCGGATCCTACCAGCCGCCCGAAACAGACCGGCACGCTTACGTGGCACTTCCGCATGGATCATACGCGCGATGTCGTCTTCACCGCTTCGCCCACGTTCGTATGGGACGCTGCTCGCATCAACCTCCCTTCTAAATCCAGTGACGGCGACGATCCGCCTAATTCGCTGCCGGTTGGGACAATTCCCCTCGCAATGTCTGTGTATCCGGTAGAAAGTGTCGGTCAGGAAGGCTGGTCACGCTCTACCGAATACACCAAAGATGCCGTCGAAGATTTCTCTCGCCGCTGGTATCCCTATCCTTGGCCCGCAGCTATTAACGTCGCCGGCTTTTCGACAGGAATGGAGTATCCCGGAATCGTATTCGACGGCATCGACGACAAGAGTAAAGAGCTTTTCTGGATCACCGCTCACGAGATAGGGCATGACTGGTTTCCGATGATCGTCGGGTCGAACGAGCGCCGCTGGGCCTTCATGGACGAGGGCTTTAACACCTTCATCGATATCTTCGAGTCCGATGATTTTGATCACGGTGTCTATGGTCCGAAGCGGGACGGCGAGTACTCAGCCGGTGGCAACCCTCCGGATACCATCCTGAAGGTGCTCGACAATCCTGACGCTCCCATCATTCTCACCAGGGCGGACGCGTTCTCCGGCCCGGTCGGCCACCCTGTCCAATATTTCAAAGGCGCCTACGGGAACGTCCTTCTGCGCGAGCAGATCCTCGGACCTCAGCGCTTCGACTACGCCTTCCGCCACTACATCCGCCAGTGGGCCTATAAACACCCTGCTCCCTCTGACTTTTTCCGGACGATGGCAAGCGAAGGAGGGGAAGACCTCGACTACTTCTGGCGAGGCTGGTACATGAATAACTGGACATTCGATCTGGCAGTCGAATCTGCGCAGTATGTGAATGATGACCCAAAAAACGGAGTGTCGGTCATCGTGGCGAACCTGCGCCCGTTGGTTCTTCCAGCAACGCTCGAGGTTGCCTACAAAGATGGAACCAAGGCGCGCATGCGCATTCCCGCTGAAGCCTGGCTCTCCAAAGGAAGCGGTACCTTCGTTTTCAAAGAAGGGAAGCCAGTCGCTACCGTCACCGTCGACCCGGATCACGTTCTCCCGGACGACGACCGCAGCAACAATGTTCTCCAGATGCCATGAGGTGAGACTGTGGGTCCATCCAGGTCCCCGTTAGGCGCATCCAACCAACCGTGTCCTTGCCAATTCCATCGCCGATCCTGCCCATGCTCGCTAAGCGGGTAGATGAAATTCCGACGGATGCCGACGTCTGGAGTTTCGAGCCCAAATGGGACGGCTTTCGCGCCGTAATTTTTCGTAACGGCGAGGAGCTACTTCTTCAAAGTCGCGATGGCAAGCCGCTCGATCGCTATTTCCCAGAGCTCCGCGAGCCGCTGCTACGACAACTGCCAACGCAATGTGTCCTCGATGGCGAGATTGTCATAGCACGCGAAGGTGGCCTGGACTTCGATTCGTTGACGCTACGCATCCATCCCGCCGCCTCGAGGGTAAAAACGCTTGCTGCCGAATCGCCGGCTTCGGTAGTCTTCTTTGATTTGCTCCAGGTTGAAGGTCGCGATCTGCGCGACGAACCCTTCAGTGTCAGGCGTGCCGAACTGGAACGCGCGCTTGCGAATGTTCAAGCGCCGCTGCACTTGACCCCGGCAACGAGAGATCGTGCAACTGCTCAGGATTGGTTTACTCGCTTTGAAGGCGCAGGCCTGGATGGCGTGATTGCAAAACCTGTCGCGGGGCCGTACACGCCAGACAAGCGCACGATGCTCAAAATTAAGCACGAACGCGATTGTGACTGTGTCGCCGCTGGTTTCCGATGGCACAAAGAGGGTAACGGAACAGCGGTCGGTTCGCTGCTGCTGGGCCTCTACAACGCGGCAGGCAAGCTGCAGCACGTCGGTGTTTGCGCAAGTTTCACGGCTGCCAAGCGGAAAGAGCTTGTGGATTTCCTCGCCCCCTATCGCGAAGACGCCTTGCAGGATCACCCGTGGGCGGACTGGGCTAGCGAGGCTGCCCAAGCCAGCGGCCGCATGCCCGGTGGCCAATCGCGATGGAGTGCCGGCAAGGATTTGAGCTGGCAGCCGCTACGCATAGCGCTCGTGGTCGAGGTCGCTTACGAACATATGCAGGGTGATCGGTTTCGACATCTCGCCCACTTCCGCCGCTGGCGCCCCGACAAGCCGCCGGAAGCTTGCACCTACGAGCAGCTCGAAGTCGTTGCACCCCAGGAACTGATGAGCATCTTTCCAGAGGGCCGCTGATCACGCCTTGCCTTCGCGCCAAGAGCGTGTTGGATCATCATCGGGATCGGGCAGAGCCTGTGCGGGCCGCATCGCCTCCGGAACATTCCGCAGATTTACTCGGATGCGATACCACACGTACGACGCCCCGCGCATCCGATCCACCAGCACATCGTCCGGTGCCAAAAGCGCTGCCGCATCTGGACAACTCTGCTTCCAGCGCTCCAGCCCAGCTTCGGCGGCCGCCTTATCCGAAGATTGCGCAATTACGATCAACGGCATGGTCGGCTTGCGGCGACCTCTCTTCGGAACTTCCGTTGCCGCAGGATCAACTTCTTCACCTTCCGCCTTTTCCATCTGCTTCCTGGCCTGCTTCTTGAAGCGGGCTGCACCGAAGCCTTCCTCGATTTGATCCGAAAATTTCTTCGCTTTGGATGGCGCCACCCGTCGTTCCTCACCATCCTGCTTGGCAAAATGCGGCGGCCAGGGTGCGTCGCCAATACCTTCGGCCTCATCCCGCGCAGCCATCTCGAGCAACGCATCCAGAACTCCCGCATGCTCATCCATCGCCGCGTGCGGATCGCCGATCTTCGAAAAGCGATCAGGAACGGTCAGCACCGTGAAGTCGGCCGGGTCACACGTCATCACCTCATCCCAGCGCAGCGGTATACTCACGCGCGCGTCAGGAAGCGGCCTCACCGAGTAAGCAGAACAGGTAGTGCGATCCTTCGCATTCTGGTTGTAGTCCAGAAATACGCCATGCCGCTCTTCTTTCCACCATTTGCTGCTTGCAAGCGAGCAGCGTTTCTCGACTGCCCGCGCCAACGCCAGCGCTGCCCTGCGCACTTCGGTGAAGCTCCACCGTGGCTCAATGCGCACGTTGATATGGATTCCCCGAGAGCCGCTGGTCTTTGGCCAGCCCACCAACCCAAGTTCTGCCAGCAGCGCCTTCACCTCCATGGCCACGTTGCACACGTCCTCCCAAGGCACGCCCGGTTGAGGATCGAGGTCTACGCGCAACTCATTTGGATGATCGAGATCTCCACTACGAACAGGATGCGGATGCAATTCCATGCAGCCCAAATTCATGATCCAGGCAAGGCCAGCTGCATCATCCACGACCACTTCTTCAGCAGTACGCCCAGAAGGGAATGAGAGCGTCACCGTCCGCATCCACTCGGGCAAATCGCTCGGCGCCCGCTTTTGATAAAACGGCTCTGCTTCCGCCCCGTTCACAAAACGTTTCAGAACCACGGGGCGATCCACAATCCCGAGCAACGCCCCCGGCGCCACGGCCAGAAAGTAGTGCACCAAATCCAGTTTTTTTAGTTGCACGCCCCGAGTAAAGTACGGCTTCGCCGGGCTGCTAATTCGCACCACCCGGCCGCCAATCTCCAACAATTCAGCGTCGTCTGCTTTTGCCATCGCAACCCTCGCCGATAAGGTGTGATGCTCCCCGCAAGCAATGTGTCGCCAACACCTTTGCCGAACCTTTACTAGATCCTCGGGGAAGACCGGTTTATCGTCTACCAGGAATGAAGCGTTCCATCCGCCAATCGGCAGACTGGAAGATAGGCGCGCTTATATGGAAACTTAGCGGCTAACGTCTCGTCAATATCAACTCCGTGTCCCGGCGTCTCTCCCGGCTGCATCATGCCGTCCGCAAACGTATACGCATGCGGAAAGACCTCATCGGTAGATGCCGAGTGTGGCATGTGTTCCTGGATGCCGAAGTTTGAAACACTTACGTCAAAGTGCAGTGCGGCCCCCATGCATATTGGAGACAGATCCGTGGCCCCATGGCAGCCTGTCTTCACGCCGTAAAGATCCGCAAAGCTCGCAATGCGCCGCAAGTGCGTGATGCCTCCCGCGTGCACTACGGTGGCCCGAATGTAGTCAATGAGTTGCTCGCTGATCAGTTGCTTGCAATCAAAAATAGAGTTGAACACCTCACCAACTGCTAACGGTGCAGTAGTGTGTTGCCGAATGAGGCGGAATGCTTCCTGATTTTCAGCAGGCGTCAAATCTTCCAGCCAGAAAGGCTGAAACTCTTCAAGGCTCTTACCCAGACCTGCAGCTTCGATCGGCGTCATTCGATGATGCCCATCGTGCAGTAGCGCAAGATCAAAGCCGAACTTCGTCCGCACGGCATCCATCATCTTCGGCAAAAACCGCAGATACTTGGCAGTATCCCAAGTCTCCTCGCGGGGAAGATCACCGTCGGCCGGCTCATAAGGTTTATCTCCATGGGGCACACCGTACGCATCTGCCACCCCGGGGACAGCCGCCTGCACACGGATTGCTCGGTACCCTAACTCTTTCTGCTTTGCCACAGACTCCAATAGCTCGCCGACTTCATGCCCGTTCGCATGGGCGTAAACCAGAACGCCTTCTCGGCAGCGGCCCCCGAGTAATTGGTACAGTGGCATGCCGGCGCGCTTCGCCTTGATATCCCACAGAGCCACATCTACGGCGGCGATTGCGCTCATCGTTACCGGTCCGCGACGCCAATACGCTCCGCGATAAAGATACTGCCAGGTATCCTCGATGCGATCCGCATCGCGGCCAATAAGGCAGGGAATCACATGCTCCTGCAAATACGCAGAGACCGCCAACTCGCGGCCATTGAGCGTTCCATCTCCGATGCCATAGACTCCATCGGTTGTTGTGATCTTGAGCGTCACAAAGTTTCGCCCGGGGCAAGTAACAATGACTTTAGCGTCCGTGATCTTTGTGCTCAAAGCAAATTCCCTCAATGAACTTGGTTCTTAGCCACACCGGCATGAACATGACTGGGCACAATGCTCAGATAATCCAGTGGCGCCTTCTCCGTACCATCGGGCCAGCCGATTACTTCAACCAGGTCACCGTGATGAATAGCCACGTGATTTAGCGATCTCCTGGTCGAGGTACTGCCGTTGAGCGTCTCGCCCGGCAACGTGTCGTCCGCGATCCAATGATCAACTTCATGACCCGCGATCGAAAGAGAAAAGCGCGAATGTCCATGCAACAAATCAAAATACTGCACGCTGATATCGTACCAACCATCCGGCTCAGTCCACGTCGTTTGGACGGAACACTGCGGCAGATTGCATAGCACCGCTTTCCCACCCGATGCCGTCTCCCACGGTGTGGCCGGCTCAACGGTGTAGCCAGTGAGTGCCATCGACTCCGCCTCGATGCGGTCCGGATAATGATCCACCCGACCTAGTGAATCTGGAATGCCGGACTCCTTCGTGAACCAACGAGTCACTGCATCCCGCCAAACAATTGCCGACCCCGCCTGATACTTCAACCGTTTTAAGACCTCGGCATACGTCGCGTCCGGAACCCTGCCGTGCAGTGCCTCCCACACCCCGACCTGGTCCGCTGCTGCCTGCGCCCCCCAGTAATGTGTGTTATCAATCGTCTGCATTACGGTCAGGCCGGAGTGCAGTCGATAGGTGTATGGCACATGATGCATGAACAGCAGAAGATCGTCCGGGCAGGTAGCAAGTGATTCGTAGCTCGCTGCCAGCGGAGCAGGGTATTGACCGATGTAGCCGGTCCCAGTCGCCACCGTGCGGTCCATGCCAACCCCATGTTCGTCGGCTCTTATCCACTGTCCCCATCCGTTGCGTTCAGCAGACTCGACGCCAGGCCCGAAATGCGCGCCCACAATATCCGTCAACGTCCCAATGCCAAGTGGACCTGTATAACTTTCGTAGATATGCCACGAGTCCATCTGCAGTTTGTTGATCGTCGTCCGTACCTGCTCATCATTTCCAAACGTAAGCCGCGTCCACTCATCGATGATCGTGGCTGCACTCATGCTCGGATCCCACGCGAGCCGTCCAAAACCATAAAGATTCGCAAGAGCCAGCGGATTTCCCAACCATCCATCCGTGCCAACATTCGCAACGCCGACGAAGCCTCCCCGCGTGTGGTGTTCAGTGGCAGTCCTTTCGCCGCTCACAATGAGTTTTACAGGCAACGGCGCCGCGCTATCAGAGGCGCGCATATCCGTATCCAATATCTTCTTCCACATCGGCACGAGATAGACCAGGTGGCGTTGCTGCCCGGTGTACTCCTGCGTCACCTGCAACTCAATCGCCTCGTTTGTCTTAGGAAGGCCGGCAAGCAGCGGACTCGCCGGCTCCCGCACTTGGAAGTCGATGGGTCCATACTTGATTTGCACGATCACGTTGTCGTCAAACTTCCCATCCAGCGGGTGAAAGTTATCATAGCCAGCACGGGCGCGATCTGCCTTCATATCGTTCCAATCGAGATGATTGTTGTATACAAATCCACGATATAGAACCACTCCGCCATGCGGCTTTAGAGCATGCGCGACAACGTTTGCCGCATCGGACTGAGTGCGTCCATATTTCGACGGACCAACCCGCCCTTCAGAATCTGCCTTGATCACCACGCCGCCGAAGTCTGGAATCACAGCGTAGATCTCGTCTACCTTCGTCCTCCACCAGGCAGCAACTTCCGGATCGAGAGGATCGAACGTCTTCATCCCCCCAATTACCTGCGGACTGCTCATATCGACAGATAGCGAAAGTCGCACTCCATAAGGCCGAAAGACATCCGCTATCCGAGCGATCTCGCCGAGATTCTCAGGTCGCAGAAGATTGAGGTCGGCATTAACATTATTGATTGTGCAGCCATCGATGCCGACCGAACTAAGCAGCCGCGCATACGCCGCGGCACGGGAAAGATCCGCGCGCACCTTTCCGTTCTCGAAGAAAATCGACGGCCCCGCATAGCCACGTTCAATGGTGCCATTGGGGTTGTCCCATTCATTCGTCCAGCGAATTGCCGCCCACGGCGCTGACTGTTCATCAAGCTTTACCAGTGAATGCTGTTTCGCAATTTCGCGCAGCAGGGCAAACGCTCCGTACAACACTCCGCGGTCGTCTCCACCTTCGATCACCACCGCATTCTTATCCACGTAGAGGCGGTAGGCATCGTGCTTCAGGGCCGGCGTCGATGTAGGCTGTCGTCGCCACGCATTAACCTCGGCCTGTGTTCCGAGCACGACTTCGCGTTGCCCGCCGCTGCTCTCCCTATGCACAATCCGAGGTTCTCTCTGTAACAGGCCCCGCCATCCCGTTCCGAGTTCCTTAGCAGCGGAGTCTTCGAGCACACCGTGGCCAAGCTCCACAACTGTGTCTGGAATGCCGCCCGGAAACACAATCGCTGATGTCACAGGTTTGTAGGAAAGCCATGCCGGATCTCCAGGTCCAAGGAGTGTCGGCCCTGCAGCTTCCTGCGCGAATATTGTCGTCGACAAAATGGACGCCGATAGCAACGTAAGTTGCACCAGGCGCAGGGCGCGCGAACTCACCGTGGAAGCTCCTCATTTCCATGAATCGTGAAAACGGCAGAAACTGAGCCGTAACCTTGATCGCTAGGCTGAGCCCCGCCCAGATGGACGACGTAATTCCCTGCGTGCACCGCTCGTACCCCCTCCGCGTCCACGGTACTAAGGGCCCGCGCATCGACGATGAAATGAACGTGCCGTTTCGCATGCGGTCCCAGGTTTAGCCGGTCGAATCCAACCAGCGCCAATCGCGGTGACGCTGGACCCGCAGGAGGCGTAAGGTACAACTCGCTCACCGCATCGCCCCCGCGATCGCTAGTGTTCTGCACATCAGCATCCACAAGCATTGAGTCGCCGGCTTTGAGGGAAAACGTAGAGAGCTTGAGATTGGTCCACTCGAACTTTGAGTAGCTTAACCCATACCCGAAGCCCCAGAGCGGTGTTCCAGCGTAGTAGCGATACGTACGACCAGCCATGGAGTAATCGTCAAACGGCGGAAGGTCCTTGGTGCTTGCATAGAACGTGATCGGAAGGCGCCCCGCAGGATTCGTCGTTCCCGTAAGCACATCAGCGATTGCGTCTCCGCCTTCCTCACCCGGATACCATGCCTCCACGACCGCATTCGCATGCTGTTTAGCCCAGTCCACGGCCAGCGCGCTGCCATTCATCAGCACAACCACAAGGGGCTTGCCCGTTGCCGCAACTGTTTCCAGCATCTTCTCCTGCACCGCAGGCAATTCAATGCTGGTGCGGTCTCCTCCATCGAAGCCTTCGACATGCACAGGCATCTCTTCCCCCTCTAACTCAGGGGAGAGCCCTACGAAAGCCACGACCACATCCGCTTCCTTCGCAGCTCCGACAGCGGCCTCACGCTCGGCATCAATGGGTGGCTTCCAGCTCAGAGTGATTCCGGCACCAAATAACTTCGCTTTGTGCGTGTACTCGATGCGAAACGAATGAGGACTCGCATCGGCAAAATGTAACGTAAATGGCTGCAGCCCGCTCGATCGATATTCAGTGGCCGGCACCGGCTGATCGGACAACGGCTTGCCATCGAAGTACACTTTCAAATTCTCCGCATCTCCGCATGGATAGCAATGTGCCAGCGTGAAGCTGAAAGCGTAATCTCCTGCAATCGGAGCTTGGATTGTCCCTGTCCATCGCACACCGAAATGCGAAGGGCTGATGCCCTTATCTGGTGACGCAGCATCCCAATCAAATGCTACCTGTTGATCGACGCGTGTCATCGCAGGTGCACCCTGAAATTCAACATTGTCGAAGTACTCGCCTTTCAAACCAAAGCGGGAGTCTCCTTCGGACGGATGCAGTAATGTTCTTGGAACGGGAACCGGCAGCTCGCTCACATAGGGCGACCCTTGCGCGTATCGTACCTGATCGACTCCAAACGCATGTTCAATTCCACTAAGCGGCAAAACCGGTTGAGACGGCACCGCGTTGTAGTTGCCTTCGATTGCAGCGAGGCTGGCCGCATTCGGACCGACCACAGCGATCTTCAGAGATTTCTTGAGCGGCAGGATGCCGTCATTCTTTAGCAGCACGATTGATTTTCCAGCCGTCTGCAGGGCCAACGCCCGATGCGCTGCCGAGTCGTCCTCGGAGAAGGGAATCTGCGCATACTTCACCTTGGTTGAATCATCAAACAAACCAAGTTCAAATCGTGCCGTGAACAGCCTTCTAACCGAACGGTCAATCTCCTTCTCGGAAATTAGCCCATCCCGAACGGCCTTCACGAGCACTGCATATTCCTTGCCGCAACTCGTATCGGTTCCTGCACGAACAGCTGCCACGGCTGCATGCTCGAGATCGGGTGAATAGCGATGACCGACCGCAATATCGGTGATGGCTGCGCAGTCTGAGGTTACGTAGCCGTCGAACCCCCAGTCTTTCCGTAGACGATCCTGCAACAGCATGGTATTTGCACACGCCGGCTCTCCGTCCACAGCGTTGTATGCGCACATCGCGCTGCCAGCCTTTGCCTGCGTCACAGTGGCCCGAAACGCTGGCAGGTAGGTGTCTTCAAGATCATGTGCGGAAGGATTCACATTCGCCGTGTGCCGGGTGTTTTCGGGCCCAGAATGAACGGCAAAGTGCTTTGGCGTCGCGATGGTCTTGTAATACGTCGGATCATTCCCCTGTAGCCCTTCGACAAATGCAACCCCAAGGTGGCCCGTCAAAAATGGGTCTTCTCCGTAGGTCTCCTGGCCACGCCCCCACCTCGGGTCACGGAAGATATTAATATTGGGAGACCAGATATCGAGACCGTAGTAAATACTGTGATTCCCTGCGCGCAGCGCCTCTCCATTCTTGGCTCGTGCCTCCGTGCCGATCACGTCAGCCACCTGGTGAATCAATGGCACATCCCACGTTGCCGCCAGCCCGATCGCCTGGGGAAATACCGTCGCGTAGCCTGACCGCGCAATCCCATGCAGCCCCTCGCTCCACCAGTTATAAGCGGGCACATTCAGCCGGGGAATCGCGTTGGCGTCATTCTGCATCTGCGATACCTTCTCCTCCAACGTCATCTGCCCCACCAACGCAGCAATTCGTTTCTGCGTCTCGGCGGTAGGCGTGTGCGTTGGAACCTGCGACCCCGACACTGCGGAGAAGGCAGCAGCTACACACAGGCCAACAACTCCAACTCGTTGGAGATATTGTCGATGTCTTGCGACAAAAATTGCGGAACGTTTCATGATGCTGCCTTGATTTCGGGGATAGAGACGCTATTCGACCAGGTGGCGTCGAAGCTATTTGAATGAATCAACGGTTGTCAAGAAAGACTTAAAGCGTTTTACATAATAGATTCTATGCTGCGAAGCGTTCATGTTCGATGCGCAAGTTTTACTTGGTTTCAGCCGTCGCTCCGCAGATCATCCCATCCAGGACGACGTCCACTCCGCTACGAACGCAGTGACAGCACTCACCCCTATAACGCAGCAACGCTCTCATCGACGTCTTTATCAATAGGCAGAAACATGTCTGTCTTCGTCATTCGCAGCAAAGACAGCACCCGGTCTGTAACCCCACACACCCGAAGCGCTCCCTTTTTTTCGTTCAGCATTCCGTACGCATACATCAGCATCCCTAGTCCGGCGCTGTCGACGTACTCCACGGCCGTCAGGTCGATCACCATTTTGGAAACGCCGGCCTCGATTGCAGACTGGATCTGCGAGTCAGCAATCTTCAAAGATGTACCTAAGGTAAGTCCTCCGGAAAGCCTAACCACGGCAATCCCCTGCGGCAGCGTTTCAATGGTTGAACTCAATGGCATCCGCACATTCTACCCCCAAGGGGCTGGTCCCATCTCCTCCTTAGTCCAGAATGCGACCGAAACGCTGAATCCACAAAGCGGACAATGCGGCCATTTGCGCCAGAGCGGCCCCCGGACCAAGGACCCGCCTCGCGGCATTCGCTGTCAGGCACAGGAAAAGCGCAGCCAAAAACCCGACCGCGCTTCTTGATGGATGGGGAAGAAAATGGTGGACGCGGCAGGGATCGAACCTGCGACCAGTCGATTAAGAGTCGAAAAATCAGGCTGTTGCAGCCCGTTGCAGAACGTTGCACAGAGTCGGCCCAAGTAGCTATAAGGAAAGGAGATGTATACTTCTCCCATGCCGCAGACAGTCGCAGAGAATCGCAGCAAATACGAAGACAAACAGCCACTAAAACAGCCACTGACTCCCATCGGATCTTCATCGAAACGTGGCAGGCCGGCCCCGAGACCCATCCGTGGAGTCTTTGAGCATCCGGTCAATAGCGGCATTTGGTGGGTCAACTATTTTGTTGATGGAAAACGTCACCGCGAGAAGGTCGGAACCCGCAAGGCGGCTTCAGATCTTTACAGCAAGCGGAAGAACGACGCACGAATGGGAGTCAAGCTCCCCGATTCGATCAAGGCGAAGAGAGCGATCCTATTTGAGGAGCTTGCCAAGGACGCTATGGAGTACAGCAAGGCGCACAAGAAGAGCCACCGCGGAGACATCTCGAATCTGAGCAGCTTGCTCCCCGTATTTGGCAAGCTTAAGGCGGAGGAGATAACGCCTCAGATCATAACGGCATACTTCAGCACTCGAACGGACCTCAAGCCCGCGAGCATTAATAGATATCGCTCCACAATGTCGATGATCTTTGCGGAAGGTATACGAAACGGAAAAGTCACCGCAAACCCAGCTCGCCTAGTTCGTCTTCGCAAGGAGGACAACGCCCGCCTCAGATTCATAACGTTTGAGGAGGAAGCTCAGATCCGGAGCATCATTCGAAGGCGTTGCCCGATGCATGAACCTGACTTTACCGTCGCGGTAGAGACAGGCATGCGGCTCTCTGAGCAACACTCGGTGGAGTGGCCGAATGTGCACTTAGATCGCCAGCAGATTCAGCTCGTGGCTACAAAGAACGGCTCAAGCCGCGTCGTCGTTTTGAGCAAAGAGGCAGTGGAGGCACTCAAGATATGCCACACCGGACGAAGTCCGCACACACCAAGAGTTTTCTTAACTCGTTACGGTCAGCCGATGGAGAATCCCAGAGCATGGTTTCGTCTGGTCATGCAGGACGCTGTAAAGGAGAATAGGCAACTCGCTGATGTGACTTGGCATGTCTTTCGCCATACTTACATCTCCCGCCTGGTAATGGCTGGAGTAGATCTCAGAACGGTTCAGGAATTGGCAGGTCATAAGGACATCAGCATGACGACTCGCTATGCCCATTTATCACCAGACCATAAGTTGAGTGCAGTGGCCAAGTTGAGCTCATTTCGTGAAAAGAGCGAGGCGAGCGCACCTCAGAAGACTAAAGCCAAGAATGCAGCTCGAACGAACTAAATTCCTTGTGCGAGGTCCTATCAGAAAATGAATAGGGGTCGGTGTGGGGAAGCCGCTCACCGAAGTGTCGGGAGCGACCTGAGCTCCGAGGTCGTACCTTTTGGGGACGATCTCTAGTTCGTGCGCTCGGCAGTCCATGGGGCTGTCTGGCCGTGAACTCCATACATGCCGGACATGCCGGTTGCAGTGATTTCTCCGCGGAAGGTCAACACGTCGTTGGTATCGGTGCTGAACTCCACGTGGTTGCCGCTGACCCAACCCTGCAATTTGCCATGTTGATGGGGGCCATGGAAGGTTCCGGAGATGATGTTGCCCATCTGAGAGATTTGGACCTGTTTGAGCGAGCTTCCGGGTTGGTTCGTGTTGTAGGCGTAGATGGTCCAGTTGCCAGAGAGGTTGGGTGGCGGCGGTGGGGGAGCGGTGGGAGCGGGAGCAGGGGCGTTTGAAGGAGGCGCAGCGAGCGCACCGTCCTGGTGACTATCGGCAACGGCGGCCGCTGCACTAATTTCATCGTTGGCCTGGCGGAGGAGATCCTTCGCTCTGCCTGCATGGCCACCCAACTGGTCGTCGTTTGCCCGCTGTGCGGAGCTGATGAAATTGAAGGCTTCGATGATGGATTGCTGGGCCGCGGCGAGATTGCCATGAGACTGGGGATCAACGGTGGCGACCGGCGCCTGCGCGGCGGCCAGGGTCGTCATGAGGGTTGTGCTCGCGAGCAGGGTCAAGAGCCTAATTGGAAGTTTCACTTTAGTTCTACCTCGACTTGGATTCTGAGATCTTCCGGGAGTGGCATTTGCCGCCGTCAACAGTTGACATGAGGACTCGATCTCGATTGGCATGCTTGAAGAGTACGGGAGCAGACAAGCCGTTGAAATAGAGGTCGCTACACGGACGGGAGTGTGGTTCCACACATAGGCTGTGGAACACTTTCCAAAGGGTCACAGAGCAATGAGACCTACCTCCACCACTGTCGCGGGCAACTCTATACCGACCGCATTGTTTGGGCGAGTACGTTTGCAGCCTAGCACTGTCGATTGGCGTGCTACAACATCGGCTGAAACGCGCGGTCGGGGACAAGATGGCCGGCAAGGTTTAAGCGGAGGCGCGACCTCTTGGGCGGATGCCATTGTTGGCAATGCATCGCTTCAATTTCCTTTGCGTATTTCTTTGCATCTATCTCTGTTGTCCGCAGCCATCTTCGAAAGCAGCCCAAGGTTATGCAGCGTGTTTCTGGAGGAAAGTGGATCGGAGCGCGGCGTCGCGGAAGGCTTCGGTGCCTCCTGGACGCAGAGTGGAGAGTGCGCCGGTGGTGTTGCCGAACGCCGCGGCACGCAGGGGATCGTCGCCGCGCAGCCAGGCGCTGAGGAAACCCGCATTGAAGCTGTCGCCAGCGCCGATGGTATCGATGGGATCGACGACGAGAGGCGGAACCCAATCGCGTTGGAGGCCGCGCGGAGTTTGTTGCTGAACCAGAGCGCCGCGTGGACCGCACTTGACGACGATGAGGGGGACACGCGTAGCGAGGGCGTCGAGGGCTTCTTCGAGTGTGGGCTTGCCGGCTATCTTCTCGATTTCATCTTCGTTAGGCAGGAGCAAGTCGATCTTTTCGAGGAGGGAGGGAAGGACCCCTGCCCAATTGCCGGAAGGGTCATCGTTGGTGTCGAGCGATACGGTGAGCCCGGCTTGCTTAAGGGCATCGAATAGCTCAGGGAGACCAGAGTGAAGGGCCGTTTGGATGAACAAGGAGGAAAGATGGAAGTGGCGGGCCGAGCTGAGATAGGAGAGATCGAGATCGGCGACCGTCATCTCTGCCATGACTCCGGGATAGGTGAGAATGTGGCGTTCGGAGCCGTGGGGGAGAAGGAGGGTTACCCCGGTACCTGTGCCTGATTTGTGGGCAATGTGCGTTGTGTCGAGGCCGGCCTGTGCAAGGCGTCCACAGGCGATTTCACCCATTTCGTCGGCTCCGACCTGAGAGGTAAACCCGACGCGGGTGCCGAGGAGCGAAAGATTGTGGGCGAGGATGGAGGACGATCCGCCGAGGGTGAGGTTGAAGGCGGAGCCGATCAGTTCGTGTTCGGTGGGCATCTCTTCCGGCAGGCCATAGAGGATGAGATCGAGGTTGGTTTCGCCGACGATTGTGATGTCGAGAGGCTTGATAGACGGACTGGAGTTTGAAGTGATCAAGGAGTACCTTCGTATTGTTTTGTTGCGTAAAGAAAGTATAGCGGTTATTATTGCTTATCTTTCGTTTCTGTTTTAGATTTCGATTCCAGACACTGTTCGGATGATTTTACTAATCCAGAGGATATGATTGTGACGTCCCTTTCAAGCTTTGTAGAGTTGCCTGAGGAAGAGCAGAAGGCACGGGGCCTGGTTTTTACGCCGCGAGAGATTGCCCAGCAGCCCAAGACCTGGGAGACGACGCTAACGATCTTTATGCGGCATCAGCAACGTATATGTGACTTTTTGGATTCAGTTGGCGTTCGGGAAGAACCGGTGCAGCGGCCCGTGGTGATGCTGATCGGGGCAGGGACGTCGGACTATATCGGGCAGGCGCTGGAACTGCTGATACGGCAGAAGTGGGGCTGCGAGGTATCGACGGTTGCGAGTACGGACCTGCTGCCGAATCTGGCGGAGTACGTGGTGCCAGGGCGGAAGTATCTGTGGATCTCGTTCTCACGGTCGGGGGATTCTCCGGAAGGGGTCGCGGTTCTTGAGCAAGCCATTCAACTGTATCCCGAGGTCGCACATCTTGTGGTGACGTGCAATTCAAAGGCGCGGATGACAGAGGTGTGCGAGACATCGAAGCGCGCATGCGTGGTGGTGCTGGATGATGCGGTGAACGATCGCAGCCTGGCGATGACGAGTTCCTTTACGAACATGGTGGTGATGGGTCAATGTTTGGCGAACGCATGGTCGATTGCGGAGTATGCGGGCGTGTTGAAGCGGCTGGTACACGCGGGGGAACACATGCTGGTCCGCGCTGCCGATGAGGCTGAACGGCTTGCGGCGCGTGGCTACACGCGCGTGTGCTTCATTGGCGGTGGAGCGCTGGCAAGCGTGGCAAAGGAGTCAGCGCTCAAGGTGCTCGAGATGACGGCGGGGCAGGTCCAGGCGATGTCGGAGACAGTATTGGGATTGAGACATGGACCGATGGCGGCGCTGGATACCCAAACTCTGTTTGTCTGCTTTGTATCCGGTGAGGAGCGGCGGGCGAAGTATGCGAGCGACCTGCTGAGCGAAATTGGGGAGAAGGGAATCGTTGGTGAGCGCGTCGCCGTCGGTACGGCTGCGGCGAAAGAAAAGTTTCGGCCTTACTGCGATTCGTATGTTTCTGTAGATGACACGAGCGAGAGTGAGGGAGAGGGAGAGAAGCCGATTGGGGATGGGTACCGGCCGGTGGTGGACGTAATCTTCGGTCAGATGCTGGGGCTGTACTGCTCGGTTGCGCATAAGCTGAAGCCGGACTCGCCTAGCCCAGGTGGCGTGATCAATCGCGTGGTGCAGAAGTTCAGGATTTATTGAGAGTGATGGCTTCGAGTCTACAGCGGCATTTGGCGAAGCGCAGAGAGGGAGTGGCGCAGGGTATTTATTCGGTTTGCTCGGCGCATCCATGGGTGATTCGGGCAGCCGCTGAACAGGCGGCTGCGGATGGGTCGCTGCTGCTGATCGAGGCGACCAGCAACCAAGTGAATCAGTTTGGTGGATACACCGGTATGAGGCCCGCGGAGTTTCGCATCTTTGTACTACGGCACGCCGCGAAAGCAGGTGTGGCCACGGAGCAATTGATTCTGGGTGGCGATCACCTGGGACCAAATCCGTGGCGCGCCATGGGGGCCGCAAGGGCGATGGAACGCGCAGAGGTGATGGTCGCCGAATATGTCCGCGCCGGATTTGGGAAGATCCATCTGGATGCCAGTATGGCCTGCGGCGGGGATACTGAGCGACTTTCCGATGAGGTGGTGGCGCAGCGCGCGGCACGGCTTTGCAAGGTGGCTGAGGATGCCTGCGACGGGGTCGAGCGGCCGGTGTATGTGATTGGCACGGAGGTCCCGGTGCCGGGCGGCGCTACGCACTCGGTTGACGAACTTGAAGCGACTTCGGTGGATGCGGCAGCTCATACGTTGGCTGTGCACAAGCGCGTTTTCACAGAACAAGGGTTGAGTGAGGTGTGGCCGAGAGTGATTGCGCTGGTTGTCCAGCCCGGTGTGGAGTTCGACCACGATGCAGTGCTGGCGTACGAGCGAAAGAAGGCGAGCGCGCTGGTGGGTTGGCTGCGCGCACAGCCGGAGGAGATCGTGTTCGAGGCGCACTCAACCGATTATCAGCTGTCGCGAGCGTATAAGGAGTTGGTGGAAGATGGATTTGCCATTTTGAAGGTAGGGCCAGCTCTCACGTTCGCAATGCGAGAGGCGCTGGAGGCCCTGGAAGACATCGAGTCACAGTTGGTTGCGGAGGAAGATCGGTCACAACTTGGCGCCTTGCTTGAAGATACGATGTTGCGCGAGCCGAAGGAGTGGCTGCCCTACTATCCGGGAGGGGCCGCGGAACAGAAATTACTGCGCAGATACAGCTACAGCGATCGCGTGCGCTATTACTGGCACTTGCCGGAGATGGTTGTTGCAGTGGAGCGGCTGGTGGGAAATCTATCTAAAGTCGCAATTCCGGAGAGCATACTGAGCAGATATATGCCGGCACAGTATCTGCGGGTCCGAACGGGCGAGATTCGTGGGGATCCGGCGGCCCTGATCGTGGATAAGGTTCGGGATGTTCTGCGCGTGTACGCGGCAGCGTGCAATACAACGGGTGGTGGAGCATCGAAGAGCAGATAGGCCGCCTAAACTGATGATCGGGGCTTTCCTTTTATTTCGTCGTTGCATTCGCGAAAGCTCCGTTGTACTCTTCGTGGGATACCGCAGAGGCGGGGTGGAAGGGTTATGAAACCAAAAATCGCTTCGAAGGCTACTACTAAGGAAGCCTCCGAGGACCATGCACTCGGGTCGCAGATGCTGATCGAGGAGCGCCGACAATATATCGTCGGCCTTGCTCAGCAGCATGGCCGTGTGCTGGTGGAAGAACTCTCGCAGTCGCTGGGAATCTCGCGAATTACGATTCGCAAGGATTTGGATTACTTACAGCGGCGGGGCGCGTTGCAGCGGACGCATGGCGGCGCGCTTTTACCCGGATCGGGAGCGTTGTCGGACCCTTCGTTGCAGGAGAAAGAGGGGCGTCGTTCAGGCGAGAAACAGCGGATCTCTGCGGCGGCGGCGGCGCTTGTGCAGGAAGGCCAGTGCGTGTTGTTGGACTCGGGTACGACGACGACGGCGATTGCGCGCGCGCTGAAGTCGTTTTCGCACCTGACCATCATTACGAATGCTGTCAACATTGCGGCTGAGCTAAGTGGGACGGACTTTGAAGTATTGCTGACTGGTGGGTCTCTGCGCAAGAATTCATTCTCGCTTGTCGGACCACTGGCTGAAGACATGCTGCACGACATGCATGCGGACATCCTGTTTCTCGGAGTTGACGGATTCGACCTTGAGGTGGGATTGACGACGCCGAATGTAATGGAGTCGAGAGTCAATCGAGCGATGGTAAAGGCGTCGGCGATGGTGGTCGCGGTTTGTGACTCCACCAAGTTTAACCGTCGCAGCATGTCGAAGATTGTGGATGCGAGTGCAATTCACCACGTAATTACCGATAACAATCTGTCGAAGGAGACAGCCGAAGCGCTGCGCAATCTCAACATCCAGTTGACCCTAGTGTAGGTCGCACGAGGGAGACGAATCGTGAGGGTACGCGGCCACTGGAGGCGGCTCGTGGAATTTTGAGCCATGTGCCGGGTGACAGCTGCCGTTGGCGCGGAAATAAAACAAACAATTTAGACGTAGACGTTTCTTACGCTTCAAATCCACAAGCATGAGAGGTTAGCAGGGTAATGCCGGAGCAGGATGTGCAGGACAAATTCATTGCTATGGTTTCTGCTAAGGCAGAGGTAACGTTGCCGCTAAGCGACTTTCATCCGCGTTGCATGTTGACGACTGCTCAGCATGAGATTCGAGTTCCGCGCTTTCGGGCTATTGATTATCACAACCATCTGGATGCGCAGGAACCGAAACGCGTTCTGGAGGTGATGGATGCTTGCGGTATTGAGCATGTTGTGAACATCACGATGAAAGTAGGTGATGAAGCACTGGCGATGATGGAACGCTATCGGTCGGCGGACGCGCAGAGGTTCTCAACGATTGGATGGATGGACTGGACGGGCGCGGAGGGCGACTTCGACACCTTTGTTGCCTTGAGCTTGGAGCGGCTAGATCGACTTGTAGAGCATGGCGCGGTAGGTTTCAAAATCTGGAAGGATCTTGGCCTCACAGTGCGCGATGCGAGCGGAACGCTGGTGCGCGTGGACGATGACCGTCTAGCGCCGATCTTCGAGAGGGCCGGGGTACTGGGAATTCCGGTGATGGTTCACATTGGCGATCCTGAGGCCTTCTTTCTTCCAATTGATGCGAATAATGAGCGTTTTGAAGAACTCGCCGCGCACCCTGATTGGAGCTTCTACGGAAGCCATTATGGCAAGCATGATTTGCTGGAACAGCGGGACCGTGTGTTTCGGCGGCATCCGCGTACAACGTTTGTTGCGGCGCATATTGCGGAGAACAGTGAAGACCTGCAGCGGGTTTCGGAGATGCTGGAGGGGTGCCCGAATGTGATGGTGGATATCAGCGCACGGGCGTCGGAGTTGGGGCGGCAGCCCTACTCGGCGCGAAAGTTCTTCATCCGCTTTGCCGATAGGATTTTGTTCGGTTCGGACCTGGTACCAGAGGTGGAAATGTATCGGCTGTACTACCGATTTCTGGAGACAGCAGACGAGTATTTTGAATATCCGACCCACGCGTCGGGTCAGGGGCGCTGGTATATCTATGGGCTCGATTTGCCCGACGACGTGCTGCGCAAGGTCTATCGCGAAAACGCCCTACGGCTATTGCCTCAGTTGCAAAAGTAAGCGCCCCCACAAAATCCACGAGGCCTATGGCGCAGCAGTGGATGCAGCGTTGCGATGCTCAAGTACGGCGGATTTCAGTAGTGGCCCTGGTCTTTGAAAGGCTTGGCTGGGACCTCAATGAACAGTGCATCCGCGCAAGCGTCGACCGTAACCTAGTCGTGGATCCTGTGTCGGTGTCTTCATGGTTTTCGGCGTCCGGCCAAGTGCCCCTCTGCATAGAACCACCTCCTGCAGCCCGAGGGAGACTGCCGAATCGGCGCAGCCCGGATGCGGGGATATGTCTTATGTTTGGATATGTTTTATTTCTTTTTACATCGAAAAGCAGTAATTAACTTGACTACGAAAGAATTCAACGCTTACGATGCTTCCAACTCTGGGAGCAAGCATCCCTCTTCGTCCATCGTCTGGCTCGCCGCCGGACGGGATAGCCGTTCACTGCAGACAGGATTCTTTGAGAAAGGGACTATATGGCTAAGACTTTCGTTGGACGGATGAAGGGGACGCGCAGCGATGGCAGCGCGCCGCGGTGTTGTGCGAGACGGCCCGCGGCGACTGGTGCGCTCTTACGGCTCTGCACTTTCGCGCTCCTTGGTTTTTGGATCATCGTAATTAGCTCGGCGCATGGTCAAACCACGCTCTTCTATGACGATTTCAATCAGACCTCGCTCGATACCGTTCACTGGGTGCCTGGTGAGCATCAGTGGGGCGGCAACAGCAGTAATAATGGTGTGATTCCACAAAATCTTAGTCTCACTTCGGTGACTGACCCATCGACTGGGCTACAAGTTAGCGTTCTGGATGCACAGGCGCATGGCGATCTTTACACCGGCCCGACGCCCGGGGTTTACAAAATTGGAAACGGGTTTGAGGCCGGGAATCCGCTTGGGTATGCAAGCCCCGGCAACTACGGAAACGGCTACTCGCGCACCGGGGGCTTGGTGTGGACGCGTCTGCGTTATGGCCCAGCCAAATACCAGATCCGAATGCGGAACCTGCAGCAAAATGGCGGAGATAGTTCGATTTGGAACTATTACGAGGCACCGTACAGCCCACCGGGTAGTGGGGATTACACCGAGATTGATATCGAAATGCCGGCAAACGGCAGCAATGGCAATTTTGCAACGGCCGGTCTCAATAGCTATGCCACTATTGCGGGCACGGATCCAGCGGCCGACGCGATGGCATGCAATTGTGTTCCCACCGCCGTGCCCAACCAAGCGGACGGTAATTTTCACCTTTACGAGATTGATTGGTATGACGGCTCAGACGGCAGTCAGCCTCGGATTTTGTGGTATGTCGACGGGGTTCTCTCGCAGACAAGCACAGTAGATATCCCGACGGATCCAGCACAGTTGTGGGTTGGAAACTGGCCCGCGGCTTGGTCGTTTGGAGGAACATGGAACTATATCTCTCAAGATCAGTACATCGATTACGTTAAGATTTCCGAGCTGCCGGGTGACACCTATCCGACTGCGGCACTGCCCGCACCCACGAATCTCACGTTGGTTGCGGGATCGAATACAACCGCAGATCTCGTTTGGAAGGAATCGGCCGACAGCCGCACGATTGCCGGCTACAACGTCCTGGCCAATGGGACTCTAATTGAGCAGACTGCGGATTCTCACATTGAGCTTACCGGCCTTACACCGGATACTGCGTACACGTTTACGGTTGAAGCGATCAACACTGCGATTGCGCCTTCGACGCCAAGCAATACAGTGAGCTATACCACTCTGTCGACTGCTCCTGCCTGCGACGCCAATCCGACCAGCCCTATCACTGGACTTGCTGCGGCAGTTGGAACCTCCGAAAATCCTGCGACAGTCACTCTGACGTGGGCGCCACCGGTGATTGGCACAAAACACGGAACATTGGGGGGCGCCAATTGCTCGATCGTCGGCTATGAGATATCACGGAGCTACGGAGGCACCGTCGTGGATGCGAGCAGTTCTGGCACCTATGTCGATAGCACGGTTCCGGGAGGCGAATACCGCTATGACGTTACTCCCTACAACCAATACAGTTCGGGACCCACAAACTCCGTCTACATTACGGCGCCGGGTAGTTGCAACCAGCTCTCGGGCGCAGTTGGTTATGTGCAGGCGCAACAATTTGGTTCGGATGTCCAGGTGTCCTGGAACCCGCCGTCCAACTCGGGTCCGTACGGCGCGTGCAACATCACTCAGTATCAAGTGACGCGGACTCCGGGAACGACAGTTACTGTACCTGCGAATCCCATCTTCATCGATGAGAAGGTGCCTGCGGGGACGTATACGTATTCGATTGTTCCGGTCAATGGATTTGGGAGTGGTCCGGCACAGGCCACCCATATTACGACTGCAACGGGCACAGACCTGCTTGCAAACCTCAATGGCAACTTCGAAACAGGGGGTGTGTCTCCGTGGAACTGCACGGGAACTGCATCGGTGGTTACTGGTGCGGGCGTGAACGGAAGCGACGGACTTGATCTGATTGGCAACAGCGTTACCTCGTCGTGTTCGCAGACAATCTCGGGGCTGACGCCGGGTTCTACTGTTTATGCGTCTGCGGCCCTGGAAAACGACGGGACCGCTGGCTACATCTATCTCAACTACACTGCTGATTCCAACAATGGTTCACAGACCGTGGCCACATCGGGGTACTACTCGATGGTGCAGATACCGATCACGGTCGGCAGCAGCGGCACAGTTACCGTCTATCCTTCGTCCTACAAAGGCCAGGCAGTCTCCACCTATGCGGATGACATCCAGTTGTGGACGACGTCTGGTGGAGGTAGTTCGTGCACGGTGCCGGGCGCGGTTACAGGCCTGGAAACCACTGCGGTATCGGGCAGCTCAGTGGCTTTGAGCTGGACGGCTCCGAGTGAGCCGTCCGGCTGCAACGCCACAAGCTATACCATCACTCGGACGCCGGGAAGTTCGAACACCTCAGCGGTGGCGAGCTATACCGACAACACCGTTGCGCCATCCACGTCGTACCAATATACGGTGAGTGCAACAAATTTAGCTGGCACGGGAGCGACATCCTCGCTGAATGTGACAACGCCCGCGGCCTGTACGACTGCGCCCGGTCAAGTGACGGGTCTTACCGCCACGCCGAGTGGAAGCAGTGTCGCGCTCAGTTGGACAGCTCCATCGGCTGGTGGTTCTAGTTGCACGATTCTTAACTACGTCATTCTGCAGAACGGCAGCCAGGTAGGCACGAGTACGTCGACTACCTTTACGGTCAACGGGCTCGCAAGCGGGACGTATACGTACACCGTTGCTGCGGTGAACTCCTACGGTACGGGCGCAGCCAGCTCTCCAGAGAATGCAACGATAAGCTCTAGCGGAGGCACTAACCTTCTCACCAATGGAAACTTTGCGACCGGAAGCTTCGGCACCGCGTGGTCCTGCACGGGGACAACGGTGGTACAGTCTGGCGCGGGAGACGGTGGAGGTTATGCTGCCTTGCTAACGCCGACTGGGACAACCACGGCCCAATGCTCGCAAACAGTGAGCGGTCTGGCCCCGGGAACTACGGTGACTCTGTCTGGATATGTATCCACCAGCGCTAGCTCGACGTATGGCTACATTGGATTTACCGGCGGCAACCAGGTCGGCGGAAACACGGGCAGCTACAGTGAGTACACCACCACGATGACTGTTCCATCGAACGGGACCGTCACTGTGTATCTTCAGGCTTACAAGCAGCAGACGGGCACTGTCGACTTTTCAAACATCAGTTTGACTGGGTCTACCGGCGGGTCTGGTTGCTCCGCAGCTCCTGGCGTGGTGACGGCTCTCGGGTCGACCGTTTCGGGTAGCAACGTGAGCCTCAACTGGACCGCGCCTGCCAATAGTGGCGGGACTGGTTGCTCGATCAGCAGCTACGCCGTCACGCGAAACGGCGCGCAGGTCGGGACGCCTACGGCACCCAGCTATAGTGATCCTGGACTTTCGGCAGGAACCTATACGTACACCGTAGCCGCAACGAACTCGTTTGGTACGGGGTCCGCAACGTCCACCTCGGCTACGGTAAGCTCAGGCGGCGGGGGCACGAACCTTGTTACAAACGGAAACTTCGCAACAGGGGACCTCACTGGCTGGACATGTGCCGGAACGACTGCGGTCAGTACGGCTGCTGCTGCGGCAGGAGACACCTATGGCGCCGCGATCACCGCGTCGAACTCAACCACGGCGCAGTGCTCGCAGGCGATCACAGGCCTGACGCCAGGCGGAAGTTATACCCTCTCTGCTGAGCTGGAAAGCGCCACCGCAGGCATATACGGCTACGTTGGCAATTTGACAGCGGGAACACAACAGGGCGGGGATCCTACGAGCTGGACAACTTACTCGGTGCCGGTAACTGCGCCTGGTTCAGGCTCCATCACAATCTACATCCAGGTCTACAAGGAGCAGACTGGAACGGTGTACTTCGATAATGTCAGCCTGACAGCACAGTAACCAGCCACTAGCACGGAAGCGGCTTCCCTTTGCGTGGGGAGCCGCTCTGGTGCCGCACCATTTAAGTGCGTCGACCAAGCTTAGGTTCTAAGGGTAAGCAGCACAGAGATCCTGAAACTGCTGCTCCGTAATTCTGTTCTCGCAGCCTGCGATCGAGAGATGCAAAGAAAAAGAAAACACTTCACCGACTCCAAGAGTGCGCGCCTGTGACGCACAAATTGCGTCGCTCAGCGAACCATGGGGAGCGGTGGTGGGTTCAAACGCGAGCGCGTATTGCCACGAAGAAGGGCGATCATTTTCAGGCCAACCGCCATAGCAAAGCCAAAGACCTAGATAGGGAAGATCCGCGCTGTCAAACCGAAGTATCAAGCCGTGCCCGGACAAATTACGATAAAGACCCGCGACCCCTCGTGTGAGCCGGCCGCTGTAGAGCATGTCCGCGGTCCGATCGGCGAGTTGACCGGCCGTCTGGAGATCAAACGTGACGCGTCCGTAGCGATGCATGGGCCAAGAGACTGTATCTCTAGGTGCGCCAATTCGGTTGCCTCGCGATTCAAGCAACGTCAGACTGGTGATTTCGCTCGGTAAGACGATCTGGTCCTTGGCGTCGATACAGAACAGCGGATGAGCTGCATACAGGAGTTCGACTGAGGCGTCGCCGGTGTTTTCTATCTCGTAATCAATGGTGAGTTCATTGGCCTCGAGGGAGATTCGTTTGCTGAAGCGTAGAGGTTGGCTGAAGCCATATGCCTCGAGGATTAGCTCGTTGGGTGCGTTCGTTGACACAATGTTCCATGGAAATCTCCAGAAGTCACCATGGTCAGGGACTGAACCTACGCCGACCATCTGTCTGGATGCCGAAACTGTTGGGAGGCACTCATCCCACCCCGCGCAATCGGATTCCTCGAAGCGAGCGAACGGACCGAATTCAGCGACCCTTTCGTATCGGCTGCCTCGCAAGAGGAACTCAGTCTGAGTATGTTGGCATTGAATCGATGCCAATTTTCCACCATTGTCTGGGAGTATCACGACTTTCAAAAGATGATTTTCCAGGATTCGAACGTTTGCTTCCATGGTCATGGAGGGCCCTTCTGAACACTGCGCCCGCAGTATTAACTATTTAGGGGATCCTGAAGGAATTCCAACTTCATCCGGAGCAGGAAGTTCGCCCGTTTTCTGCCATTGATGGAGCAAGGACTGAAACCAGTCACCACGCGCCGTCCACAATTGGATAACCATATCGTAGCGGGCCAATACATTGCCAAGCGCGTAAGGACGGTTTTCTGCCAACCACAATTTTTCGTAAGCATCCTTGCTTTCCGAGTAGGAGTTGCGCAGGTCCTGGCAGCGTCCCTGAATATCGCTGATATCCATCAAGTCCAGTTCAACACTGGGCATTTGCCCATTGACACGTTGGGGAGATTCAGCGCGCTGCACGTATGCGTTTCGGTAAGCCTTGGATATCTCAGCAGCGGCTTGAAACTTCAAGCCAATCGCGTCGAAGCGGTATGCTCCCAATTCCAGCGCATCGAGCGCCTCGGGCTCCTGTAGGGACTGCGTGCTTCTCGCCTCTCGAACGAGGTCGATTGCCCGTTCCGCATGCATGCGAAGATCATGAACGATCGGCTGCATTCGAAGCGACAATTGCTGTCCATCCCTGGACCACGGATCAATCCAAAAGATCGCGTCACTGCCATCGTCGGGATACGAGTCCATGCCGAGCCCCTGAATCAACTTATGAGCAGCCATCAGCTCCAGTTGCGCCTGGTTGATTTCGCCAGTGGAATCTCCGTGAAAAGCTTCTCCGTAGCTCTGCTCAAATTGGGGAATGCTGCTTTCACCTTTTTGCCATCCAGCAGCTGCTCCAAAGAGCACGCCATACCAGTCGGAAGCGAAAAGTCCTTCGCCATCGTCGTTCCACACTGTGTTGAATACGCCGGTTGCTCCAAGACGCTGGCCGTCACGAACAAAACCTTGAATATTGCGTAACGCCATATCGTTATTTGGATAGACGCGGTCCCAGTTATTAACTCCCGGAGCGACCCAGGTTTCCATGCCGGCTTGACGGAAAGGAAGAATATAGGAATCGAACCCTTTAGGCTGCGGGTCGTACCACCACGGCACCGCAACCATGTCTTTTGGGAGAGAACTCAACAACGCTGGTTGATTTCGCGCGATGTCTCCCCAGAAGAGAAGGCGTTTCCCGTATGGCTGAAGCGCCGCGTGGATCTGCTTGAGAAAGTCGATGTACACCGGACCTAGCCCGTTCCTCTGCACTCGATCGGACGTTTGACCGCGCCCTAGTTCGAACGTTTCGTCTGCGCCTATATGGAGGAAGGGGGAAGGGAACTCCTTGACGATCTCAGAGAACCACCCGCGAATCAGTTCAAGGGAATCCGTCTGCGGAGCGAGCACTGATCCGTGCGGAGTTTCGGAAAGCTTTGAGAACTCTTCGTATTTCAGTACGCCGTGGAGGTGACCGAAGGCTTCCTGTTCAGGCACGATCTCAATGTGGTATCGCCTAGCGTATGCAACAAGTTCCTTCGCGTCAGCTGAAGTGAATCCGCCCCCGAAGGGAGCCGTGAGGGGGGTGTTGGCATGCTCAAGCGCATTCTCAAAATACGGAGAATAGATATTCAGCTTGTAAGCAGCAAACGTTCGGATTTGCTTTTTCTGATAATCCAGCGTGGGGATCGGCCCTCGCGACAGGTCGTCGTCAATCGCTCGAAAGGGCATTGCCGGCCAGTCGCGAACGGTTACGGCATTGAGACCTGCGTTCGGGCCGTGCCCGTGTACTAACTGCTTGACCGTCTGAACGCCGTAAAAGATCCCGGAGTCCGTAGCGGCAAGAACGTTGACCGTATTGCGCGTGGTTAGGACCACATAACCCTCATCATGCATGGCAGGATCGAAGACCAACCCCGCATGATGTAGCAATTGCTGCCCGCCTGCCGTGTCTATACGCGTGAGCGCAATCGAAACGCACTTTGGTGCTGCGCAGCGCGTCGCGATTGCCCGTTGCCTCAGGAATGTCTCTAAATCAGAGGCTGCAAATTTGTCATTCGTGTCCGAGCCCGCAACCCTTATAACGACGCCTTGAGCGAGCGGCAGGTCGCCCGCAGCGGTCAATTCGGCGGGGTAGGGGACCAGCGCCAACCGATTTTGCGCGCAAGCTGCGATTGGGCACAGGAGCAAACCCATGATCGCGACAAGTTGGCGCACGGATTCCCCCCTAAAATTCTGAAAAGGCATGAACTCTCGCCACCTTTCGAATTATTACGATTGCGATATGCGAATTCGCAGCAAAGATAGCATGATTATCGATCCAAAGGAAAATTGACCGGGTTATCCAAACAAAAATAACGATTTAAGTTGACACAAATAGAAACTATACGTAATAGTTACAAACAAATGACAGCGCTTCGGAATTCAAAGAGCGAAAGCTACTTTCGTACTCGCTGACATACCTTCATCATTTGCACGGAGAGCCGAATGAGCTATGTTCCCAGGATCCTGCACCGAGAACTGCACCGTTTTTCCTTGTTGAACAGCCGGTGTGCGCCGAAATTGATCACTCCATTAGCATTGGCTCTGTCCCTTATCCTTGTGTTCGCTGACCCCTTAGGGTTTCGTACTGCTTTCGCGCAGTCGACAAACGGAAGTATTACCGGTACGGTCTCCGACGTTTCCGGGGCAGCGGTCTCGCATGCACAGGTGGTCGCTACGGACACCCAACGCGGCGTGTCCTTCAAAGATGTCACAAATGATGCTGGCCTTTACCGCATCTCGCTTCCAATTGGTACCTACACGGTCCAGATCCAAAAGACTGGCTTCGAAACCTTGCGCAAGCCTGCCTTCGAATTGGAACTGGGGCAGTTGGATCGCTTCGACTTCACCCTCAAGGTCGGAGCTACGAGCGAGGTCATCGTCGTGGATGCCACCGCAACCCCTCTGCTGAAGACGGAAAGCGCGCAGTTGGACACGATTATCGATGAAAAGAGTACTAACAATCTCCCGTTAGCTACCCGCAATTATGTGCAGTTAACACTCCTGGTCCCCGGTTCAACGCATCCCGATCCCTCATCCATGAACACTGTTCAGAGCCAACAGACCGCGGGACGACCCTTCATCAATGGCAACAACGAGCAATCCAACAACTTCCTCTTGGACGGCCTGGAGAACAATCAACTCTCCGACAACTTGATTGGCTACTCGCCCTCTCCCGATGCAATCCAACAGTTCACTGTGATCACCCAGAATCCTCCGGCTCAGTACGGCAATTTCGAGGGCGGCACGATTACGACGGCCATCCAATCAGGCACAAATCAGTTTCATGGGCGACTTTTTGAATTCTTTCGCAACGACGTCCTCAATGCCACTCCTTGGGGAGAGACCACCAAGCCCAAGTTGCGTTGGAATATGTTCGGTGGAACGATTGGCGGACCCATCGTTCGCCAAAAGCTATTCTTCTTTGGTGACTTCCAGGCGCAGCGCTACGACATTCCTTCTGAGGCTGCCTATGCTACCGTACCGACTGCTCTGATGCGTACGGGCGACTTCTCAGAATTGCTCCCAGGCAGTTCAACCGCCGCCCTCTGGGGCATCAACATTCCACACCTGTCCGACCCGTCCACTTACGGCTCAGCGGCCAGTCCTCGTGCTCCCCTCAGTGGATACAACCTTGCGAACGTCCAGTACACAACGGCCGCCTTTCCCGGCGTCAGCCCGGTAGCCCAAGCGCTATTTGCATCTGGGCTCTATCCGCTCCCCACAACGAGCCAACACTTGATTGACAACTATACGTACTCGACGCGCTCATCCACTGACGTCGATCAGGGGGACATTAAAATCGATTACGCAGCTACCAGCAAAGATCGTATCTTTGCTCGGGCATCGAAGTCCTATACAAGCAATCCGCTGGTAAATAGTTGGGTTCTGCAGCCCGATACCTATAGCAATGATTGGTCCGATGGCGGGATTGCTGGGTGGACCCGCATCGTCTCGCCCGCCGTCTTGAACGATGTGCGCTTCGGAGTGATGTACACCAAGATCCATTACGGTGTAAGCCCAGGAACGCTTGGAACTCTCGCGGAGAACCTCGGTATTTCCAACGGAAACACGAACAATGGGCAGATTATCGACGGACTCCCTGAACTCAAATTCGGAAGCTACTTCACTCCAGTCGGGAGCACAGCCGTAACCGCGCTGTTCGCTGACACCTCATTGCAAGCCGACGACAATGTGACGATCACACATGGACGACACACCTTCAACGTCGGTTTTCAATTTCGCAGGTATCGGATTAACACGTTCTTCTCGACCAATGGCGGAGAACTAGGGAGTTTGACTTATAGCGGTGTGTGGACCTCACCAACCGGTAGGAACAGTGCCAGCAAAGGCGGGGTTGGTCTCGGCATGGCGGATTTTGTCTATGGCGCGCCGTCATCAGAAGGCCGCGGGGCAAACTCCGGAACGTGGGGTCAACGGGCTACTGTAATTGCTGGATATATCCAGGATGATTGGAGGACTACGAAGACCCTCACCCTAAACCTGGGTCTGCGTTATGACAATCATTTGCCTTGGGTAGAAGTCAACGACAAAGCAGTCAACTTCGATCTGGAAACGGGACGGCCCATCTATCCTGCAGGACAAAAGCAGGCTGCGGTGCTCAATCCACTCTACGCCGCTTATGACCCCGAAGTTGCTTCTAACCGAGCCACCTACAACTCCTATAACGGCGGATGGAACTTCCAGCCAAGAATTGGCTTTACTTGGAATCCCGGTATCCTGAATAGCAAGGCAGTCGTGCGCGGAGCGTATTCCGTAACGTCCTACATGCAAGGCACGGGAACGAATCTCCGTATCACCGAGAATGCCCCGTTCGTCAATAACTTCAACTACAGCGCGCTGGGAGATCCAAATGATCCTCCTCTCTCACAGATGAATTCGCCTTCAGGAGGCTACTTCAACTCTGAGAGCGGGTTCCCCGCAAACCTCACGCCCAGCCTGAGCGACACGGGTTTACGCGTCTGGGATCCGAACATCAAGCCTGCAGTCGATAACATGTGGAATTTTTCCATCCAGTATCAGCTCGGAAAGAGCGACACGGCGCAGCTCTCGTACGTCGGGCAAAAAGTCACTCGCATCATGGTTCCGATGGACTATGCCCAATTCGTTCAGAATGCGGATGGCAGCGTTTCCCCCGGACTATTTCTGGGTGAAAAGGCGAACGACGGCACGACAACTCCAAGCATTTTTCAGGTTCCCGACGGCAATCCCAATAACCAAGGGGCGTTCGCGTACGGTTCCGCAGCGGTTGGCAACCAGGGCTACAACGCATTGCAAGCCGTTTACCAACACCGCTTCGATAGGAATCTGGAAGCACAGCTCAACTACACCTACTCGAAGTGCATGGCAGACAACATCGGCTACTACGGCAATGCTCACGGGCAGTCGCAACCTGGCGGATATTATCGTCAGGATCAATACAATCAGAGAGCGGAATGGGGACCCTGCTACTACGACACAGCAAACCTTTTCTCTGCCTACGCGATTTATTCTCTGCCCTTTGGAAAGGGGCAAGCGATAGGTAAGAATGTCAACGCGGTTGGCGGCGCATTCATCAATAACTGGCAACTCAGCGTCATCAATATTGATCACACTGGTTACGCCTTAACCGCAATCGACTGGAACAACTACTCAAACTCCTGGGGGAATTTCCCAGCCGTGACACCGCGCGCCGACTGCAACGGTCCGGTCCAATATGTGCACAAGTATGACGCAACCGCAGGCGGAATGAGATTCTGGGAACCCACGAACTTCGCGGATGCAGCGAGCCCAACTGGCTTTGGCAGCTGCGCCAACGGGACAATTCGCGGGCCTGGCGAGAGTACGTTCGACATGAGTCTTGAGAAAATCTTTGATTTGTCGAAGGCATTTCACCTGCAATTTCGTGCCGAAGCAATCAACGTTTTCAATCATCCGATCTTCCAATCGCCAGACCCAGCCTACAGTGACGGAGATCAATTCGGCGTTGCGTATGCCTACGGCGGCAACAATGCGGCGGAGGGTGAGCGTCAAGTTCAATTTGCGCTCAAGCTGAGCTTCTAAAGTCCGTAAATTACGGTCTTACACACTTTCCTCTGTGGCTATTTGGATGTGCGATTGGCAGGTCGCAAATTCAGATAGTCACAAGGAATATGCAGTATCTCCACCCAAGACGAACAATCTGCACTCAAGAGAGGAGCTCCTTGGAATCACAAGGAGCTCAATTTTTGGATCTTCAAGATGGTCTCTCCGAAAATAGAGCGGTGACCTAGAAGGGATTGTCAATGTCGGGTGGCTTTATTGCATCGAGCTCTTGTGTTCACCGAATGCATTCCAAGAGTCTTCAGTGTTAGTGAGATCCAACCACCGTTGCAGGTCGGTCTCTGCCTAAAAGGGCAGGACATCTCGAAGCGCTCTTTGCTGGCCTCGTGGAGCACCTTACGCACCAGTGCGACGTCTACATGACCTAGTTTGAGTCGACGGGTTCCACACTTCGAGCGGCGAATGGGAGCGCGATATTACTGTTCGAAGTGAGCCTCGATCTGCTCCAGAGTCTTCCCCTTCGTCTCAGGCAGGTAGAAAGTTGCGACAAGGAAATAGATCACAGTACAACTAGCCCAAAAAGAGAAAATGGCGTAATAGCCGTACTTGCCTACCACAGGCAGAAACGTGCCGGCGATGATCGTGGAAACTCCCTGATTGAGCAACAATGCAATACCCATTCCTCGTGATCGGATCCTCATTGGCATCAGTTCCGAGAGAGTGAGCCACACAACGACGCCGGGTCCGACGGAGAACGACGCGATGAAAAGTGCAAGACAGATCGTTATTAGCCATCCTGTATGTTCATCTGCTACCGGTCCGTAGAACGCGTTCTTGATCGTCAGTGCGGGAACTCGATCGTCGGTGGCGTGCCCTTCAGGCTGGATGCGTAGGACCGGCGTCTCATCGTCGCTCAAGGCGGTCGCTACATGATCTCCATCGCCGTAGGTATATAGCACTGTGAGGACCATCTCACCACGTGACTTGCTTATACCCCCAGGAACGGGGTAGGTGAGGGTATTTCCCCTTTGTGCAGATTGCACTTGCGCCTTCATGTCTACCCGTTTGGACTCTGAGCTGTAAAAGAGAAGTGCTGCAGCAGACAGCGAAAGAATGATCCCACCTGCCCCCAGCTTGAGAAGAAACTTGCGGCCCTTCTTGTCCACAAGAGTGACGGCCACAAGGGTCATGATGCAATTCAGTAATTTGACGATTACGTCACCTTGCGTTGCCCGGGTAGCGCTCATACCCGCGTGTTTCAGGATGACAACCATAAAGCCGAGTACGGTATTGATGCCGGTCGCTTGATTGCAGGCGAGAATGAGGCAGGAAAGGACAAAAGGAATGATGTACTTCTTACGCCAAAGTGAATCCGAGCCCACCTGGCTCTTTGTCTGGATAGTAAGTGACTGAATCTCATCGAATTGGATTTTGGCATCGTGGTCGGATGTTGCGGTCCGGCGCAGTGCGTTTAGGCCGTCTTGTCGCCGTCCCCGGCGAATCAACCAACGTGGACTCTCGCTCAAAAGCAGCGCGCCCACAAGGAAGAGGATCCCGGGATAGATTACGGATAAGAACATTCCGCGCCAGGCATGTTGCTGCGCGGCGCGGATGAGGGCAGTATTGCCGGAGGATCTGCTCACGACGAGTTCCGCCTGACGCGTGTAGAACCAGCCGATAAGAGCGGCAAGTGCAATTCCTACCGTCAACATGAATTGGAATAGCGCAGTGCCTTTGCCGCGGGTTTTGGCGTCCAACGTTTCCGCAAGATAAAGAGGAACAACCACCGCGATGAATCCGCCGCTGATGCCCTGAAGAAGCCGTCCGAGGAACAGCGGAACGAATCCTTGAGAGAGCACGATGAAAGCGATGCTGGCTACAAAAAGTAGCCCGCCCACAACCATGATCTTTTTTCTTCCGAAGAAATCTGCGAGCAACCCTGCCGCTGGCGAAGATATCATTCCGCCTCCCAGCACAGCAGCGACGATCAGGGAGGTCTCTCCGATGCTAAGGTTGATCGTCTTTCCTACGTACAGGAGAGCGGCCGCGATGATTCCAATATCGATGCCATAAAGAAGACCTCCCAGGCTCGCAACGAAAAGAAGAAGCCGTCCGTACACAGGGGGTGACAATCGAGGAATCTTAGGAAAAACCATACGGAGAATCTGTAATGTACCGAAAGAGGAAACACCTTGTCAATGCAAAAAGATACCAAACGAAATATAAGGGAAGCTAGGCTTAACTAGTTGTCCCTTAGACCACGTTAGCGGCTCGAACCTGTCTTTATTCAACGAACGGCTTCTACTGCAGAGGTTTTCGATGTTTTAGTTGATTTCCCAAGCGGATGCGCTTTGGCTTGGTACTTAGGGATTGGTGCGCTCCGCATTCCACCGAGCGTGGCGACCGTGGACGCCATAAAGACGGGACATGCCCTCCGGGGTAATCTCGCCACGGAACGTAAGAACGTCGTTTGTGTCGGTACTGAATACGATGTGGTTGTCGTTGATCCAGCTCTGGAACTTGCCATGCTGGTGCGGTCCCCGGAAGGTGCCCGATACGATGTTACCGTCCTGGCTTACCTGGATGGTCTTGAGCGAGCTTCCAGGCTTGTCGACGTTGTAGGCTTAGATGGTCCAGTTGCCGGCGATGTTGGGGGCTGGCTGCAAGTCCTGAGCGGATAACCCGTTGGAGCTTAGCGGAAGCATGGTGACGATAGAAAGCAGGAAGAGCAAAACGCGTTTGAGTTTCATGGGAGTTTCTCCTGGTGCCGTAAGGGAAACCGTGATTCATTTCGTCCTTGGCTTGGTTATGAATTGAGCTTAGAAGGGCGCGGCCTCGAGAGATATAGAGGTCATTACATGCGCATGCATGTGGTTCTACATTGGATTCGAACCAAGGAGGGCAAGACGAAGCAAAGCCTGCAATGCGCGAACGCGCTGCAGACTTGTGAGCATCAACAAGAAATTTTTACTTCCTATGGAATGAGAGACGCCCGAGGTTTGCGCTCCGATGGATCGTTACGAAATCTAGTTCCACAGCGCCATGACGATCTCGCCCTTCTCGTTGAGCAGCAGCGTTATACGATTCGGGTCAGAGTCGAACGTACCCAGTCCGTCAGACTCGCGGATGACGCGTAGTTTGCTGGGAAGTTCCTCTTCGCGAACGATGGTGTCCTGCGGTCGGCCGGCGGGCGCGGACTGCCCCTTGGGGACAAAAAGCTTACCAACGCAACCAGCGCAGTTTTTTGGTGGAGCGACGGATTCTGCATAACCAGGCATGGATTTCAGGACGACCCGATTGGCTGCGCCGTGGACGCGGACACCGTTAAACGGGTGTCCCGGTTCGATAGTGAAGATCGCTTCAACCTCGGGGTAGGTGGTAGTGGAGGGTGGATCTTCGGCGGGCGCTTGCGCGATCAGGGCGAGGTCAAGGATACCGTCTGAGGGAGTTCCCTTGGTGAGCGGCACGAGTTCGACCGACTCCCAGCCTTCGGTCGTAACCAGCCCACGCACACGGACCACGTCCAACTGCGGAGCGTGCGTGCTGCGCAAGACTTCCACGCTGCTGACCCAGAAGACGGGAGTCGAGTTGAGAGCTTCGTCCTGGGTAGATGCAGACGTCTGTTGCGGCGCCGCCGCGGCTTCCTGTGCACTGAGTGGCGTGGTGGCCCGCGGTGTGTTCGTCTGAGCGTTGCCGATGCCACTGAGCACAAGCGCAGCCTGGAGGAGTGCGGTTAGCTTGATCGTGTTTTGCATAAAGTTGTTGCTCCTTCGTCTTTGGAGATGAATTGGATCATGCATAGGCAGCTTCAGCGAGCTCGAGCTTTGCCGAAGTGTTGCTAGGAATTGCGAATGGCTGGGACGTTTGGGTTGCGTCTGTGGTCCTCGCCAGCATTGCTTCCATTCGGTCGTAAGCCGAGAGGATCAGGTTGGCCGGCGTAATCTGAACCAGGTTGCAGAATGACGTTTGCGTACTTGCAAACGTTCCATTCTCTGACAGCTTATTGACGGGCGCGCCGCCTCCGCAGAGCGAAAAGTACCCGCATTCCTTTTTGCAGGCCTCGACCCCGGCGCGGATATCGGTGGCCATGGCTTGCATCGCGGGACTGGTCAGCATTTGTTCCAGGGTGTGTTGGTGAACGTTGCCGACAATGAAGTTGTTGTAGCGCTCATTCTTGTAACCGAGCAGCTCTGGCGAGAACGAAGAGACGTTGCCCTGGCAATCGATGTTGAGCATGGCCAGGGGTTCGACCTGCTCGTTGCCTAGCGGCGCATCTTCAGGACGAAAGATACGCGGGATCAGGCCATCAATTTCTCGAATGAAACTGATGCCCGGATTCTGGCGCGAGATGGTCCAGAAGCGTTGCAGGAAGGCGTTGAACTTGTCCCGCATGCTGTCACGCGACAGTGTCATCAGCTCCGAAATATGGTCGTTCTCAGACTCTTCGACGTTGAAGCAGACATCTTCGATTCCTTCCTCAACGTAGAAAGCGTGCAACTCATCAGGACACTCCAGGGCTTCTTTGGAAAGCACGGAGATGACGTGAAACGGGATGCCTTCCTCCTTGAGCAGGCGCGCTCCGCGGATCGCACGGTCGAAGGTACCCTTGCCCGAGCGCGTCACACGGTTTGCATCGTGCATGTGTCGAGGGCCGTCGATGCTGACACCGATGCCCACGTTCCAGCGGCGGATCAGGTCGCACCACTCCTTCGTGACCAGGGTTCCATTTGTCTGGAAAGAGTGGCGAATCTCTATCGAAGGAGGCCGAAGCTCTTCGATAGCACGAAACACAGATTCGTAATATGACACTGGGAGAACCAGCGGCTCTCCCGCGTGCCAGATGACCGTCATGTGATCTCCCGCGTAGGGAGAGTCGAAGACCCTCTGAAAGCTCGCAATTACGGTCTCGATGTCCATGACCGAGGTGTCGTCGCGAGTTGGCAGATAGCAGTATTTGCAACGAATGTTACAAAACGGCGTGGGTTGCAAAACGATGGTTTGAATCCGCGGTTCGGAGGTTTGCATGATCCTATGTCCTTTTGCCTGAAGTGGGCAGCGAGGGGTTACCAGTTGTGCCAGAAGTTATGCCAGTTGTGCCAACCGCCATTACCCCAGTTGTGCCAGCCGCCGTTGCCCCAGTTGTGCCAGCCGCCATTACCCCAGCCGCCGTTGTGCCAGCCCCAGCCGCCGTTGCGCCAGCCGAAGCCGCCGTTCAGCCAGTCGGCAAGCATGAGATGGGCGCCGGACGGGCTCTTGAAAATGGCGTCATCGGCCGAGGAAACCTCGGAGCGGATTTCGCTGAGGCGGTTGGCGACCGACAGGTTGTTGGAGGCGGTGGGGGTGGTCGCTTCCGCCTGAGTTTGTGTTGCAGCGAGAGCGGCAGAAATGCCGACGACGCCAGCGGGTAAGAGTAGTGCCAGAGCTTTTGAAGTGAGCTTTTTCGCGCTCATAGTATGTCTCCTTGAGGATTTAGGTTAGGCTGCCGTCTGCCACAAGGAAATCCGTGACCCTACACGCTCGGGCGTGTGGCGCTACATAAGAAACCCATGTGGTTCCGCATGGATCGGGGTGGAGAGGAGGAGGGGGAACGAGTACAATCTCGACACCGCCCCCGCTCAACTCTGGAACAAGTCGAGGAGATGTGCAGCATGACGCAGTGGCCACACGATCGGCGTGTATCCAGGAATGGAGGCATTCGTGGCCGGGCACGTTTCGTGACCCTTGTCGCGGGGTGCGTTTTGTCCATTGCCCATGGCGTATGCGCGCAGTATCGGTCAACCCAGTGGACGGCTGACTCTGGCCTCCCGCAAAACAGTGTTCGCGGCATCGTTCAGGCTGCGGACGGCTACCTCTGGGTTGCCACGCTGGACGGAATTGCGAAGTTTGACGGCATTCGATTTACGGTCTTCAACAAGAGCAACACGCCTGGCATCACGTCCAATCGCTTTGTCGCGATGGCTGAAGGAGATGGCGGCGATCTTTGGATGGCGAGCGAAGATGGCAACCTGATTCAATATCATGCTGGCCACTTCGAACGGATGGGCGAGTCAGAGGGGCTACGTCCTTACTCGGTGGGTGCCATCACCTACGATCATCGCGGCGGCGTTTGGGTGGACTCTGACGACAGGGTCTACCGTTGGTCACCGCAGTCCGGGCGTTTCGAAAGGGAAGCGTTCGACCGAGACGACAAGCATTTCATTCCTTTGTGGTGGGGTGGAACAGGATTCTGGACGATTCAGGGTGGAAATCTCGTGTGTTTCACGCGTGGCCAGCTAACCACCTACGTGCTGCCGAAAACATTGACGCCAACACGAATTCGAGGTGTCGCCGTAGGAGGAGACAATGTCGTGTGGATCGGTCTTGCGGATGGTCATCTGGGAAAACTGGTCGACGGATCGTTGGTCCTGGAGAAGGGAACAGTTACGACCGACTGGCTAAGTTCGACGAGGGAGAATTGGAAGGAAGAGATCGCACCGGACTTCCGACGCACGGTTATCTTTCCGTCAGACGGAATAGAAAAGGGAATCCCGTATAACGTCGTTTCTGCTGACGACGAAGATAACCTGTGGGTGGGTTCCGAGGACGAAGGATTGTTCCGTGTGCAGCGGCAATCGATCAAGTCCTTGTCTTCAACGCAGGGCCTAGCGAGCGACGGCGTCTATCCACTGATGGAGTCGAGCACAGGCGACATGTGGGTGGGCAGCTGGCCGGCAGGCCTTACCCGCGTGCAGGATGGCAAGGTAACGGCTTTCACGAAGGCGGACGGCGTACCTGGACTTGTAACAGCGCTTGCCGAAGATCGATCGGGAAATATCTGGGTGGGGTCGCACAACGGAGTGCGGATATTCTCCCACGGACGATTGATCGTTCCCCACGGCATACCCGAAGAGAAATTCCCCGTCGTTCAGGTCATCCATCCGATGCAGGATGGTGCCATGATGCTCGGCACGCCGAAAGGTATTTATATCCTCGATGGACCGCACTCGCACTGGATGACGGCGCACGATGGCCTGGCGAGTGACGATGTTCGGGTGATCCTCGAAGACCGCAGCGGCGACACATGGGTGGGTGGATATGGTGGCCTCACTCGCATCCACAACGGAGTGATGACGCGCTGGACAGAGGCCGAGGGTTTGCCCAGCAACAACATCCGAGCCATCGACCAGGACAGCAGAGGCGACATCTGGGTGGGAACGTACGACGGTGGTATCGGCTGGTTTCACAATGGCAAATGGGTCGTCTTCAATCAGAGTTTAGGGCTCTACGATAATGGCGCTTTTCAGATCCTTGAAGATGGCCAGGAGCGGTTCTGGATCAGCTCCAACCGGGGCATCTACCGCGTAAACCGGAAACAGCTCATCGATGTGGGGGAAGGGCGCGAGAAGAGGCTCGACTCGGTCGCCTACGGAAGGGCCGACGGAATGTTGAGCATGGAATGCAATGGCGGAGTCTGGCCGGCAGGAGCCAAAGACGCGCATGGATTTTTGTGGTTCCCAACCGAGAAGGGTGTCGCCATTGTCGATCCAGCGTCTGTTTCCGTGGACAATTTGCCCCCAAGAGTCGTGATTGAATCGGCATCCGTTGAACATAAGCCGCAGGCCGCGGACGGAGAGGTTGTGATGCGGCCGGGGCAGACGAACCTCGAAGTACAGTACACGGCGTTGAACTATTCGAGGCCGGAACAGATTTCGTTTCGTTACAAGCTTGATGGTGGCGTGGACGACGACTGGCAGGAAGTAGGGCATAGGCGAACGGCGTACTACACCCATCTGCCCCCCGGCAACTATGTTTTCCGTGTGGCGGCGCGGAATAGTGACGGGGTCGAAAGCCTGGTGGACAGTACGCTGCGGGTGACAGTCATTCCACCGTTTTATCGCCGCTGGTGGTTCTTCGGCTTAATCATTTTGACGACGCTGGCGATTCTATGGCTGGCATGGAATCGCCGTGCACAAGAAGTTGCGAGAGAGCAGGCGTCGCAGCAGGCATTCTCTCGTGAGCTGATTGCTTCGCAAGAGAGTGAACGGCGGCGCATCGCAGCGGAGTTGCATGACAGCCTCGGCCAGCGAATGATCATCATCAACAACCTCGCACTCTTCTTGCTGAAGACCAAGGGTAAGTTGGTCACCGAAGAAGATAAGCAGCAAACGATCGAAGAGATTAGTGCAGAGGCCACGCAGGCGATCGAAGAAACTCGTGCGATTTCCTACGCATTGAGGCCGTTCCAGCTTGACCGGCTGGGATTGTCGAAGGCGATTCAGGCGATGTTGACAAAGGTGGCGCGCGCATCCGAGATTGAACTGAGGGCCGACATCGAAGACATTGACGACGCCTTCCCCGAAGACCAGCGCATCAATGTTTATCGCATCGTGCAGGAGGGTGTGAATAACATCGTGAAACACTCTCATGCGACTCAAGGCACGGTGACGGCGCGCCGAACGAAGTCGACCGTCGTCCTGACAATTTCCGATAACGGGCGGGGCGTGCCCAGCGAACCACGCAGCCCTAAGTCAGGTGGCGGTGGTTTTGGTTTGACCGGCATGCGCGAACGAGCCATGCTGATGAATGGAACGCTACAGATCAAGAGCGAGAATGGCAATGGGACTCTTCTCGTAATCCACTTCCCACTGGAAAGTGAGGCCGCAGGATGAGCAACGTCATTCAAGTTCTGCTTGCAGACGACCACCCGGTTGTACGTCGAGGGCTGAAGGCGACCATTGAGGAAGACCAAGACCTGCGCGTGATTGCGGAGGCGGCGGATGGGGACGACGCCTTGCGCCAGATCGTCGACTTGCGACCCGCTGTTGCGATTCTCGATATCGATATGCCGGGCCTTAACGGACTGGGAGTGGTGCGCGAGCTGTCCGCACAAAAGATCGAGACACACGTCGTGTTTATGACGTTCCACGCCGACGAGGACTTGATGCGCGCCGCCATGGACGCCGGCGGCAAGGGATACCTGCTGAAGGGCAGCGAAACCGACGAGGTATGCGCCGCCATACACGCCGTGTGCGCAGGCAGAACCTACATCGGGTCCAAGATGGCAGCGGTTCTGCTGAAGCAGAAAGATGAAGCGTCGGGGAGCGTGCAGCAACTGGACATCACTGTTCTGACGCCCTCGGAGAAGAAAATCCTTCGCCTCATCGCGGATGGCCTTTCGAGCAAAGAGATTGGGGACGCACTGTCGATCCACTATCGGACAGTAGAAAATCACCGTACCAACATGTGCCGCAAACTCAATATCGAAGGGGCCAATGCGCTGGCGCGGTTCGCCTTGCAGCATCGAGCTGCGCTGCATGAGCGACTGCTTTAGACGTCGCCCGGCAACGAGTCGAATGCGCGACAGCTATTCAAGGCGTCCTTCAGAACGGTATCAAGTTCGGTGAGATTGTTTTTCAAGGCGTAGGCGCAGGCTCCCGCCTCCCGTGCTGCACTACGAAGTTCATCTTCGTTGTAGTCCGTAAGAATGATGATTCGAGCCGCCGGATGGTGACGCAAGAGTTGGCGGGTGGCTGTAAGGCCGTCCATGCGTGGCATGCGTACGTCCATCAGCACTGCGTCTGGCCTATGTTCCGTATAGGCGGCTAGTGCGTCGGCTCCGTCCTCACACTCGAAAATGTTGTCGGCAAAATCGCTGAGCGCGCGCCGGATCAGCCTTCGAATGGTCGCGTTGTCTTCCACAATTAGAATCGTCATCTGTTACTTTTCAATCTCACACCTGATTCAAATCATAGGTGTTACGCGCTTTTCGAAGCATCCGTATCGCTACATGGTGACTGCGTGTACCACTGCACGGCCTATCCATGTGGTTCCACATGGTCGAGCGTTGGGTGTGATGACTTGGTGGTGCATTTCGTTCGGTCACTCCATTCAGCAGGCGACGCGTGTGGAAACGCACGGACTACTGTGTAGTGATCGTTATTGGTTTCGAGGTCTCGACTCTCTAGAGTTGAACTCGTGATGAAATTGCCGAAAGCGATACTATGCCTCGTGGTGTTAGGCAGCGCTCCGTTTGTCCGCGCGGACGATGCGCGCTTCGATCTTCCGGGACCGAGGATCGACGTGTATGTCACGCGCGGCAGTGCAACCTTGCCGATTGCGCAGGTCCCCGAGTTGCAGGCAAATGACCAGCTGAGAATAAAGACAGACCTTCCCGCGACCCAGTCGAATCATCTGCTGCTCATTGTCGCCTTCTTGCGCGGCACCACCAACGAACCGCCGGACGACTGGTTCACCAAGATTGAAACCTGGAAACCGACTCCGCCCGAAGGAACGCTGATCGTAGTTCCGGCCGGTGCCCAGCGCGCCATGCTGTTTATTGCACCGGAAACCGGTGGTGATTTCAAAACGCTTCGCTCCGCTGTGAAGGGGAATCCTGGCTTGTTTATTCGAGCCAGCATTGGACTCAACAAGGCTTCGCTCGAGCAGCAGCGAATCGAGCGCTACATCGCCAACATGCAGACCGTAGCAACGGATGATGAGAAAGTCATCAAGGAACGATCTGCCAAACTCGCTGCAGCGCTTGCGTTGAAACCGAACCCCGACTGCTTCAAGCAGCCGGTACTAGACCAGGTGGATTGCCTGACGCAAACCAGTGCTCCCTTGCTGCTGGACGACGGCCACGGACAGACAATGGCCGATGCAATTTCCAGTGGGGCTTCGTCCGATTTTTTCAATGAGGCGGCGCAGGGCGACGACGCTGTCTATTCCGCTTATGTTGGCACAGTGATTGACCTAGTTCATTTACTGGTAATGATGCGTACTGCCCAATACCAGTACATCCCGGCAATTAGTTTTCCGCAGGGCCAGACCATGAATCTTAAGCTGAACGCGCCGCCGTCGTTCAATAAGACGAAGTCCGTCATCGTGATTGCGCTGCCGCCGATCCAGCCGCCGCGCCTGCCAATTTTACGTCCAGCTGTGCCGACGCAGGTTTTCTGCGTCGCCAACCCTTCCCTGATGTTGCCGTTGCGTGGCGAGCCGTTACTTTTCTCCACCTCGTTTGCCCACGACCTTGCAATTGACTTCGGTTCATCCGCTGCGATGCCAAGCATGCCACTCACGCCCGATGCATTTGATGGCGGCCTCATCCGGGCCAATACAGACCTGGGCCGCAGTCTGCAAGCCGCCGCCGCCGCCGGCTCCGAGCCTTCGCAGACCGCCTCAATCGTCCGCGGTACCCTTCGCGGCTATTGGGGGTTTCGTGCGTTCGCAGGACCAACTCTTACCTTCCAACGATCCGAAGGCAGCAATTGGCGGTTGACCGACACGAATGCACTGGTCGCCGGAAAAGACGGGCAGATCACCTTGCAAGCGAGTGACACGGCGTGCATTCGCCACATCGAAATGACGAGCCCCGATGGTTCCAGCATCCCCATACCCTTTGCGCCGGTTGCCAGCGGGGCAGGTGCGATGAGCCTAACAATTCCAATGCACGACAAGCAGCCCGGCACCTATTCGCTGGTGATGCAACAGTACGGTAGCTCTACCCAGGAGACGCTTCCGCTCACGGTATACAACGCAGATACCCATATGGAGAAAGTGTTGATCAGCCTGACCGGAAATACTGCGACGCTCTTTGGAAGGGGCTTAGAGAATGTGCTTTCGATGAGCGTAGGGGATCAGGTTTTTTCTCCGGGAACCCAGACCAGAGAGTCTGGAAGCCTCGATCTGCATGCTCATCGCTCCGGCATTCGTCCAAACGAAGTTAAAGCTCTGGTAACCCTGAAGGATGGTCGCGTGATCAATGTCCCCGTAGCTGCTGAGAATCCAAGTGCGGCGCTGAAGCTCGTTTCGCTGCAACCCTTCGTCACGCCGCGCGATGGAGAACTTGAGGTAACACTTGGTTCTCAGCAGGACATTCCACTTCGCGCCGCCCTTCATTTTGTGGTCCAGAGTGTGGGCGTTTTCCCCCTCTCGCAGTCGATCGAATTGGCCACCGACGATGGCGCGCTTCATACGAATCTCTCCTTCAGTTCTGAGAGCCTCATCCTCCAGGATGAGCATACCGTCGTGGGCTCCGTAGACCTGTACAAGACATTTGGAGAATCCGCGTTCGGTGACTTGCGTCTACGCGCGGTTCAGAGCGACGGAACATTCGGTAGTTGGGTAACTCTTGGCCGGCTGGTGCGTCTGCCGCATATCAAGTCCGTGCGGTGTACGGATTTCGATACACCAACCTGCATGATTGAAGGCAGAGACCTCTTTCTGTCCCTGGCTTTCAGCCCAACAGAAAGCTTCGAGTCCGAAGCGTCGGTTCCAGCCGGCTTTGATGAGCCAACCTTCGTTGTGTCTATGCCGGCATCGGAACGCCGGACCACATTATATATGAGGCTGCGCGACGATCCGCTGGCAATGGCCATGGTTCGGGTACCCCCTGCGGACGCGGGTCACCCATGAGAAATGATTTTGATAGATGAGGTCAGTGAGAAAGGTCAGGTCATGATTTCGGAAAGAATGCAAACGGCAACTCTCAATGATGCGCCAGCCTATTGGTTTCTCAACGCTGTCCATATCCTGCTTGCAAAAAGTGAATCGGAGGGCGGCACCTATTCGTTGCTCCACCTCACGGTGCCCCCTGAGTTCTCAACCCCATACCACGTTCATCACACTGAAGATGAAGCGTTCTATGTGTTGGAGGGGGAACTTATCTTCATTTGCGACGGCGATAAAATCGCACGTGGAGCGGGGTCCTACATCTTTCTTCCACGCGGAGTACCCCATGGGTCTCGATCGAGTGGGGAAGGGACTTCTCGCGTTCTTATCCATGTAATGCCACGCGGACCCGTAGGATTCATTGGAATGATGTTGGAGATGGCGACTCCGATCCGGCAGGGAGTGTTGCCAACAACTGTGCCACCGGATCTCGCAAAGCTTGACGCGCTGTGCAAGAAGAACAAGATTGACATTCTCGGCGCTCTGCCGGCATAGGCAGAGATCGACGCTTGTAGGTCAAAGACCGTCCCTTGCGCCCGTGCGGAGCCACACGGCCCACTGTGTAGCCTCCTCTATGTTCTCGGCTCAAGCGGCGCACTATTCTGGAATCAGCAGTCCTTCGCTTCCTGCAACACCGTGATACGGAAGGTTGTTGACGCTGCCAATCTTTGTCGATCAGGAATTTTCATGTCCACTTCCATTGCAATTCTTGGTGCGTCCGGCATGGTCGGAAGCTCGTTCGCAGCTCAACTCCTGAGGAGTCAGCTCCTCGAACCCGGGGACAGTCTTCAACTCGCGGGACACGGTTCACAGGAGACCGAGGCAAAGTTGCTCGGCACCCGCATCGACCTTCTGGATGCATTTGATGAGGGGCGGGTAGAGGTCGAAGTCGTGCCTCGGCCTTCGGATCTGGACGCGGACATCGTGATCGTCGCCGCCGGCGTCGGTATGTCGGCAGGATGCACCAACCGCCGTGATATGGGTTTTGCGAACCGCGCGGTGTTCGAGGAAATTGCCGAACAGTGTGCGCTTCATGTTCCCGATGCGCTCTTTATCGTGGTCAGCAATCCGGTCGAGCTTGCCGTTGAGGTCCTGTGCGAGAAACTGGATCGTAAGCGCGTGTTCGGCATGGGCGCGGAACAGGATTCGCTGCGCTTTGCCCGGGCCATCGCCAAGGATTTGGGCATTTCGCGGAGAGATGTGCGAGCCAGCGTTTTGGGAGAACATGGTCAGGCGATGGTCCCGCTTTGGAGCAGCGTGAAACTGACGGGGCACACTGCTGGGCTACGCCGCGCTCTCGATCTCCTGGCCGCCCGAAGTCTTGAGATTCCCTTGCGGGAACGGGTACGTACGGTCCAGGAAGAGGTCATGCAGTTTCTTCGCGACGAACGTATCGCTCAGGCGTACGACGCCACGCGTCGGGCCCTGCCGGACGCGCGAATATTCGTCGAACCGTTCATCACCGCTCATTCCATGCACTCCACGCCGAACGCGACCTCCAACGCGATCCTGCAGTGCGTTGCGGCCGCTCTTGCCGGGGATCGCCGGAGGGTCCATGGCCAGGTGCGATTGGAGGGAGAATTCCTCGGCCTTCATGGAACCTGCGGCGTCCCCGCTACTCTGAGCCGCGATGGCTGGCAGGTAGACAATTTGGATGGAGTAACTCCGCTGGAGAAGGATCTGCTCCTTGACTCCGCGGCCTCCATCAACAACTTTCTCTCGGAGGTTCTGGATAGAGAACCCTCTCAGGAGAGGGACATGAAATCCGCGGTTCTGGCGTCTCCCGGAAGATACGCGAGTGAGATGCCAGAAGCTTCGGCATGATACGGGTAACGGGAGAGACTCGTACTCACATCAAGTTGATTGCGCTGCTGCGCAGCGGGTTTAGGGCTGACACGTCATCCCCAACAGGGAACTGCAAACGGCCATTTTGTTTCCGGATGGGAACACCTTTGTTATCAATGAAAGCCCATTCGGAGTTTCCAACCGTAAACGGAGCGGTAAACAGGTGACTCCTGCGTGAGTGTAGCCGCGACCGAGGATGCCGTTAGTGGTGCAACCGCATCCAACGATTCGAAGTATGGTAGTCGCCGAAAGGTCCCTCGATGGCCTCCGCTCCCGAGAATCCGCCCGCGATCGCTCCGGTGAAACCGGGTTCGTCGGCCAACGAAACCGCCAGGGGACGGTCGGTTGCAACTCGGCTTACCGAGGCAGAATTCGGTGAGATGGAAGCGGCGGCTACAGCCGCAGGAAAGCGGGTCGCCGAATGGCTGCGAGAAGCCGCTCTGGCGCACGTTCAGGGTGGCCAGGAAGACCCAGAAACAGACGAAATCTTGCTGGCTGAACTGATGGGGATACGGTCCTTAATGTTGAACCTGTTTGCCCGAGCCTCGCAGGGGCCGCTCAGCACCGAAGACATCAAGAAGATGTCTACCTATTCCGAGTCTGTCAAAGAACATCGGGCGGCAGATCTTCTCGCCCGAAGGCGGCTGCAAAAGCAGACCAAAGGGCCGACCGATAAGCCATGAAGCTCTGGCGGATAAGGCGGGTACTTCCATGGCGGACGGCACTCGTGCTAGCGTTCGGCATTTGCCTGCCCACGCTTACGTTCCGGGCTTGGATTCTCCGGGAACTTCCGCCTCTTCAGCGCTACTATCTGCGTTCCTATTGGGAGAGTTCCGAGACAGCGGATAAGCCCGGAGTAATGGTCCAAGTTCAGTGGCTTGAGTTGACCGCTCCCGGTCGTGAGAGCCGATGGCCGACCGACTCTGATGTGACCGACGATCCTGCGGGTAAATCTCCTTTCGTGCTGTCTTCCAGTGCCCTCACGGAGGGGTGGACTGCGGTCGAAAGGAGTCCGCCCGAGCCGGTCAATTCGGTGGTGCTAGATGACGTCCTTCGGACGGACTTTTACGACGGCCAGAGCTTCCTTCAAACCGTGTGGGAGCCGACCTTTTATGGTCTCGCCGCGCTGCTATTCGTTTTGCTCGTCGCTTGGCTGATCAGAGACGATATAGGGCCGGAATACAGGGACGTTTGGCGGGTCGTTCGGGGACCTGAATCGCTCTCGGTTTCAGGGTGGAAATGGCCGTCCGATGCCCCCCCCGATTCCTGCCCGGATTAGAAGGATAATCGCGCTGGGAAGCCGAGCGCTTAAACCTACCGCTCGGTGGTACCTTTCGCTGGTGGGGAACTGGAGTCCATCCAGGGCACATATGGCCGTCGAATCGCCGACTGTTCCGGCTCGTGATCCCTCGACAATGAACACAACTGAAAGCCGGAATCCGGCACAGCCGCGCATCACTGATCCGGACGCTTCCTATGACACGAATCGAGCACCTTCCGAGCATCTTGTGTTCCCCGGATCGTCCCGGTCATACGTCCGTCCGATAGCCGTCGAAGAGTGGGATGAGTCTGAGTGGATTGAGTAGGCGCAAGTCTTCCAGATTGACAAGACTTTCCCTGGTCAAACAGTCACGACATAGTGGCTAACAAAGCTTGCCTACAACGGTCGGGATTGCCTGTCTTTTGCTGTTCCCAAACGGACTGTGAAACTGCATCTTAATTCGACAGCAATTGAGCGCAATGAATGGTGCCAGAATCGATCCGATAACGAAGTCTAATCCTTCATCGAAAGCGCACGAAAGCCAATAGGCATAGGGTATTTCACGATTCACGTCAAAAATAAAAATGCTTGTAACACGGATCACATGGTGCAAAGTTGGGTTAGTCTGTGAATCAAGTCAGTCACTAGTTCCTGCGTCACGGGCGAAACCATGTTGACCATATCTAAATCGTTATCCGCAGGGCAAGCAAGGACGTACCATGCTCGGGAGTTCACTTCTGAACAACAAAACTACTGGAGCCGAGATCAACAGGGGCATACCGAATGGCAGGGCACGCTCGCGGAGCATTGGGGCTTACGCGGCTCTGTTGGATCTGAAGCGTTCGCTCGTTTGAGCGAGGGACGGCATCCTGAGAACAACACAGAACTCGTTAGGCACCAACCCGCGAAGTCCTACGAGAACCAATATGGCAAGCAGATCACCAGTTCAGAACATCGAGCAGGATGGGACGCCACGTTCTCTGCACCCAAATCTGTATCACTAACGGGTCTTGTGGGCGGCGATGATCGCGTACGTGAAGCACACCGCGAGAGTGTCCGCGTCGCGTTGTATGAACTGGAGCGGTATACACAGGCCCGCATCGGCAACGTTCATGCGCCGGAAACGACAGGCAAGTTCGTCGCTGCTACCTTCGAGCATGACACCGCTCGCCCGGTAGACGGCTACGCTGCACCGCAGCTTCACACTCACGCTGTGGTTTTCAATGTGACTGAGCGGGACAATGGACAAACACGGGCACTGCAAGAGCGCAGCTTGTTTCAGTCGCAACAGTATGCGACCAGTGTGTATCGATCGGAACTTTCGATGAGACTACAAGGTCTCGGCTATGAGATCGAACGGGGCGCGCATGGGCAGCCTGAGATCAAGGGTTACTCGCAGGAGTATCTGGAGGCATCAAGCCCGCGTCGTGTGCAGATCAAAGAACATCTGCACGAGATTGGCAGGGAGGGCGCGGGCGCGGCGCAGGTTGCCGCGCATCGCACCCGAGACGGCAAAGAGCTTCATTCGCCCGAAGAAGTATTGCAGCAGCACCGTCAGCTGGCCGCACGGTTCGGTCATCAGGCAGACCTTGTAGTCGCGAAAGCACAGGTACAGCACCACCAAGTGCGGCCGGACAAGACAGTGCAACAGGCAGTAACCTATTCCCGCAATCACGTCTTTGAACGCTCCGCGGTTCAGGACGAACGCGTAATCCTGCAAGCGGCGATAGATCGCAGCATGGGACATGCTTCTTATAGCCAAGTGCGACAGGAGTTTGAGCAGAGGGTAAAGAGTGGTGAGTTCCGAGCCGTAGTAAGGCCCGACGGACGAGCTGCTCCGCAGTATACAACGTTGGAGATGGTGAGTAGAGAGCGGGAGATCATAGGTCACATGCAGCGCGGCAATCAGCGCGGCTATGCGGATCCAATGCTGGTCTCACCACAGTTACGCATCTGGACTGAGGATCGTCACCCTGAGTTGAATCGCTCGCAACGCCAAGCGGTCGATGAAATTTTCTTGAGCCGCGAAAAGATAGTGGGGCTCGATGGTGTCGCCGGCGCGGGCAAGACAACGGCATTGTCCGTTTTGCGCGAAGGCGCTGAAGCCCAGGGATACAAGGTCGAAGGGTTTGCGCCCACATCTCGCGCAGCAAACAAGCTCGCTGAAGCCGGCCTGGAGAC
>Ga0302312_10000212_pt1 | contig 53207 bp, 41 predicted proteins | sample III_Palsa_N2_1_FD_200529 | JGI IMG/M metagenome (GOLD analysis project Ga0302312, IMG submission 200529) | Peat permafrost microbial communities from Stordalen Mire near Abisko, Sweden - III_Palsa_N2_1 | ecosystem: Environmental > Terrestrial > Soil > Palsa > Peat permafrost | place: Sweden... | reverse complement strand
AGCCGTACAGCGCGTCCCGGCCGCGCATCAAGCTCTGGTACATCGGGTCGGACACCGGTACCCATTCCAGCACCAGGGTTTGCGACGTCAGCTTGTGCGCTAAATCCAGAATCGCGCTGATCGGAATCTGCTCCATCAAAATCAAATGATGGATCACCGCCAGCATCAGCACCATGTCTGACTTCGCCTCCAGCCGGTGCAGCAGGCTGCTGGTCTCGTGGTTCTCCCAACCAGCCGCCGGCGTCGGCCGCGCCAGGTCCGTATGAATTGTCTGGATCGACAGCCGGCTGTTGCAGGTCATCCGATACAGGCTTTCGGACGCAGCCGCATCCCGCTCCAGCGCCACCACGTCCGCTCCACACTCCGCAGCCAGCGCGCTGAATACGCCCGTGTTCGCTCCAATGTCCAGCACCCGCGCCGGCTTCAGCTCCTCGAGCACGTTGCGTACCCAGTCCAGCTTTTGCGTGCTCTCCTGCGCCGTGTAATGCGTAAGCGTCGCCGTATAGTTTGACCACTCCGAGCCTGCATATTCCGGCATCGCTCGACGCGTCTGCTTGCGTAGATTCCCGAGCGTCCGCTTCAGCAGATGCAATGCCAGGTCTGGAGACTTGTGTTGAGGCGCAGTCTTCGCGGCGCGCTTCTCGCCGTCTTTCGCATCCAGGCGAGCCGCCAGGGTCACCGGCCAGAACGCCTCGGACGAAAGCCGCTGCCTCCAGCTCAACGCCTTGTACAACTCCACCGGCTCATATCCATCGCGCTTGAACAGCGACAGTTCCAGCGGCCAACTCAGCAACCGGTTCATCAAGAGCGGCAACAAGAACGTGCGAACATACTGCCCATACGCCAGCCAGATGTGCGAGGGATACTCCTTCGGTGCCGGGTCCCACCGCTCGAACGAGAGCACATCCACCAGCACCGGCCGCGAACCCACAAACAGAATGTTCAGCGGTGTCGCATCCTTCAGAACCCAACCCTCATCCAGAGCTTCGGCGCACAGTGACAGCGTCAAATCCGCGGCGGCCAGCCATTGCGAAGGCGTCCACTCCCACGGATACGTTGGCACCGGCACCTTCGGATGCAGAAGCTGGAGCCCCTCCGGCTGGTCCTTGATCGCGCTGGCGACCATGTCTCCGCGGTCTTGCAAACGTTCGCAAAACGACGAGGTGACAAATTCCATCACCTGGTCGCGAGCTTCAGGATGGATCGTGCGGACGGCGAAATCGCCTTCCAGGCTGAGAGACCCGGCTGGGTCACGGAATGTGGCTATCGGCGTTCCATTGGTCATGCTGCGTTGCGAGAGTCTTCTTTCCGCCCCGCCAAACGCGAATCAACCAACCGCGGCTCAGCGCTGGCAAGGGGCTTCTTTTTGTTGAGTAGCCCCATGATACGCCGCCGCATGAAAAATGCAGCCGCCGCCAGCATGGACCCGATCGACTGCAGCGCCAGCAGCCCCGAGCCTGGATCAACATAGGCCATCGCCCGGCGTTCCGACGCGAGCATCAGGCAAGCACAGAAAAATATCGTAAGAGATACAGAGATCAGGCGCTTCATCAATGACTTCCCATCCGGTGCGCGCCTGAGAGTCAACGCTCACCTGACTAAAATTTGAGTTCGTCCCTCAACCAACCGCGGAGCGGCAGCTAGCCGGCCCGCGCACTAACCTTCCCCGTTCGTTCTCAACATGACAAAACCGTTACGCATCAGTGAGACGCAACTTCTTCGCCTCAAGACGCAGGCTGCATGTTGTTTTTGCTACATGTATTTTTTCGAGCCGCCGCCTCAGTCCCAGGCAACCAAAATTTACGGCTCAGCATAGTACCCGGTGCTGGTGGCTACAGTTAGACCTGGCTTCGCCACCGTAACTTTCAGTGCGTGGTACACATCCCGTTTCTCCGTCGGCGGCGGTTCAAAGGACAGCCGATAATACGCGACGTTATCCGCCACGGACTCCTGCAGTAACTCCGAAACTCCGGTACTGTTGCGCACCAATCCACCCGTTTCGTTGGCGATCACCTGCAGCATCAAATCCCCGACATTGTCATCAGAAGGCTTCTTGACTCCCGCCGTAAATTGTTCATAAGAAAAGGCTCGTCCCACCGACTCTCCAACCCCGAGCGGGTCGATAGCGTATACCGACGTCCGCGCCTCGCGCAGCGCCGTAGACAAAAACGTGATGTCGTTGAAGATCTGCGTCCTCTGGTTCTCTGTCAAATTTCCGCTTGTCCCGGACAGAGCAGCCCAGCCCGGCGACACCCACAAAATAATCTTCCGGCCCGGCCGCTGCGACTCATACGCCACCAGCGTCCGCATCGCCTTCAACGAGTCGCCCAGGCGCTCAGCGGCCCCCTGGAACCCCGCCGACCGGCCAATCTCCCTCATGCTGATCGTGTACTTCGCCAAAGCGTCCGCCAGCGCGTTGCCGTCGAGGCTATACCGCCCCTGCATCTTGATCCCCTGGTTACCGAAGATGGCCAGCGATATCGGCAGCGTCAATTTCCCTCTATTAGCCCTCAGGAATTTGTCGATCTCGATGCGCTCCTCCGAAATTTCCGTGTACCCCGTATTCACACCATCGATCAGAAGGATTGCCTCCACCGGCTGCTTCCGTTGGTCGACCGCCTCGAACGACGTAATCTCGCGCGGCGTTTTATCGTCCCACAAGGTAAAGTCCTTCTGCTCCAGCCCGGTGACCGGCTGGCCCGGCTTGCTCGTAACCACCACATCCAGGTAAATGGTTCGGGCCGGAGGTCCGGTGCGCGCATGCAGCATCGACGAATCCGCCGGTTGCGTGGCCTGCGGTACGGAACTCGGCTGGCTAGGCTGCGGCGCTGCTTGTTGCTGCGCAGCCCCAGTCATCGAGCCCGCCAGCAGCAACGCCGCCACCAGCGCCGGATACCAACGTGAAGATATGGACATGAACTCTCCCGGGATCCGGTTTCCTCAACAGCCACCAGATCCAAATGCATTAAGATCCACGCCCACTATAGACGTCTACACCCGGCCTTTAGCCGCCGGAACTCCGCAAGGTACCATCGCCTGCGCGGTGCCACACTGACCAAGCCCCGCGAAAATTCCCCTCACTTCCTTCCACAGATTGCTTCAGCGTCCGCTTCGCCTTATCCTCGCCTGAGGATGGACTTCGAGCAAAAGCGAAAAATAGGTCTCGGAACAGCCGCGCCCCGCAGTACCGAGGCCGACCGCCTCGTCTCCGCCGGCCGCGTCGACGACGATGATGCCGTCGAGCTCAAGCTGCGCCCCAAGCGCCTCGCCGAATTCATCGGCCAGACAAAAGCCAAGGAGCAACTCGCCATCGCCCTCGAGGCCGCCAAGTCCCGCGGCGAGGCCCTCGACCACGTCCTCCTCTTCGGCCCTCCCGGCCTCGGCAAAACCACCCTCGCGACCATCATCGCCAACGAACTCGACGTAGGATTTCAGCAGACCTCCGGCCCGGCCCTCCAGGTCCAGGGCGACATGGCCGCCATCCTCACCAACCTCAAGCCCAAACAAGTTCTCTTCCTCGACGAGATCCACCGCCTCCAGCCCGTCATGGAAGAGAAACTCTACACCGCCCTCGAGGACTACCAACTCGACATCATGATCGGCACCGGCCCCTCGGCCCGCACGCACGTCATGCGCATCGACCCCTTCACCTTCGTCGCAGCAACAACGCGCCCCGGCCTGTTGTCGTCCCCGCTGCGTTCCCGCTTCGGTATCCTGCTCCGCCTGGAGTTCTACACCGACGATGAACTCCGCTGGGTCGTCGAGCGCTCTGCCGAGGTCTTAGGCGTGCCCATCGACCGCGACGGCGCTGCCGAAATCGCCGTGCGCTCCCGCGGCACACCGCGCATCGCCAACCGTCTGCTTCGCCGTGTCCGCGACTTCGCGGAGGTCCGCGCCGCCGGAAAAATCGACCGTCCCACCGCCGTCGCCGCCCTTGAGCTATTAGAGGTCGACGCCCATGGCTTCGACGAGCTCGACCGCCGCCTGCTCCGCACCATCATCGAAAAATACGATGGCGGCCCGGTCGGCCTCAACACCCTTGCCGCCGCCCTCGCCGAAGAGCAGGACGCCCTCGAAGAAGTCTACGAACCCTTCCTCATCCAGATCGGCTTCCTAGACCGCACCCCCCGCGGCCGCGTCGCCACCCGCCTCGCCTACGAACACCTGGGCATCGAAATGCCTCGCAAGCACACCCTCTTCAGCTAGCGTTTGCTCCAGAGGTCGGCGCGGCGCTCGTCAGTGCAAACTACGCAACAGCCAGCTTGGCAATCACCAGGAATGCCAAACCAAGCAGCGCTCTGCGTCCAAGCAGCTTCAAATTGGATTTGGAAAAGTAGGCTCGCATACGGCAACTCTAACCCCGCGTTGTTGCGCTCTCATGAACGGCTTTACACATTTTCACGCCAGCGCATCCGAGAGGATACCCCCGGCCTTCGCCAGCCGCTCCACTGCTGCCTCGCGCTTCAAGTCCATCTTCCCCATCACAATCGCCACCTTAACATCGCTCCCCGACTCCACGAGCAACCGCGCTGCCGTCGCTGCATCGCACCCCACCGCCGCAGCGATAATCCTCTCCGCGCGATCAACGAGCTTCGCATTCGTGGGCCGCATATTCACCATCAAATTCCCAAACGTCGCGCCGGTCCGCACCATCACCCCGGTCGACAACATATTCAGTACCATCTTCGTCGCCGTCCCCGCCTTCATTCGAGTGCTCCCCATCAGCACTTCCGCACCCGTCGCCGGAGTAATCGCAATGTCCGCCGCCTTGTCCAGCACGGACCCCGGCACACAGCTCAACCCGACCGTCAGCGCGCCTAGGCTCTTCGCATACTCCATCGCCCCCAGCACATACGGTGTCCTCCCACTCGCCGCAATCCCCACCAGCGTGTCCGGCTTTCCATCCGCGCCAAAACCAGCCGCCTTCAAATCCCGCACACCCTCCTCGCGCGAATCCTCTGAGTGCTCACTCGACAGCCGCAGCGCCGAATCGCCACCCGCTATCAACCCCTGCACCAGGTCCGCACTCACCGAAAACGTCGGCGGACACTCACTGGCATCCAGCACTCCCAGCCGCCCACTGGTTCCCGCGCCGATATAAAACAGCCTCCCACCCCGCCGAAACCGCTCGGCCACCGCATCGACCGCCTTCGCAATCTGCGGCAACTCAGCCTGCACCGCACCCGCCACCGTCGCGTCTTCCGCGTTGATCAGCGCCAGCATCTCGAGCGTCGGCAGCTCATCCAAATGTTCACTCGCAGGATTCCGCGTCTCCGTCAGCAGGCTGCCCAGCGTATCTCGATCCGGTGCACTCATTCTGGTCCTCTTAGCCTCCATCATAGCGGCCATTCATGACCGCGCCACCTCAACTGTGTCAGCATAGTAGACAGATGAGCGATGCCGCCCAGCAACCTGCCAGTGCCACCAGTGCATGGCAGTCGCGCGAGTTCCGTTTCTACTCCGCTGCACGCCTGATGGGCATCATGGGTGCCGAGGCGCAGTCCGTCGGTGTCGCCTGGCAGGTCTATCAGATCACCCACTCGGCCTTAGCTCTCGGATACACCGGCCTCGCGCTCTTCCTCCCCGGCATCTTCTTCGTTCTGCCCGCCGGCCATGTCGCCGACCGTTACGACCGCCGCACCGTCATCCTCACCTGCTACACCGTGCAAGCGATCGCCACCTTCGCCCTGCTGTGGCTCGCGCTGCATCACTCGCAGAACATCTGGCTGATCTATTCCATTTTGTTTGTCATCGGAGCCGGCCGCTGCTTCAGTGGACCCGCCGCCAGCGCGCTCGTCCCCACGCTCGTGCCCAAAGACCACTTCGTCAACGCCGTCACCTGGGGCGCTTCTATCTTCCAGATCGCCAACGCCACCGGCCCGATGATCGGCGGCCTGCTCTTCACCATCCCGCTCGCACACCTCTTCGGCGGCCGCTTCGCCAACTTCAATGGAGCACCGCTGGTCTACTGCTTCACTCTCTTCGGCCTTCTCAGCTTCCTCAGCTTCTTCAGCGTTATCAAGCCACGCGGTGCTGCCGAGAAAAAGGGCTTCACCGTCGACACCATGCTCGCCGGCCTGCGCTACGTCATCGGCACGCGGCTTCTGCTCGGCTCCATCTCGCTCGACCTCTTCGCCGTCCTGCTCGGCGGTGCCGCCTCGCTCATGCCAATCTTCGCGGTCGACATCCTGCATTCCGGTGCCAACGGTCTCGGCCTCCTGCGCGCTATGCCCTCGCTCGGAGCCCTCGTCGTCTCGCTCACTCTGCTCGTCTATCCCATCAAGCGCCGCGCCGGCAAAATCATGCTCGTCTGCGTCGGCATCTTCGGAGTCGCGACGATCATCTTCGGCCTCAGCCGTAACATCGTGCTCAGCTGCATCGCGCTGATCTTCATCGGCGCCTCGGACATGATCTCGGTCGTCGTCCGCTCCAGCATCCTGCAACTCGCCACGCCGCCCGAGATGCGCGGCCGCGTCTCCAGCATCAACTGGCTCTTCATCGGCGTCTCCAACGAGGTCGGCGAATACGAGAGCGGCCTCACCGCCTACTGGTGGGGAGCCGTCCGCGCCGTCGTCATCGGCGGCATTGCCAGCGTCGCCGTCACCGGCTCCTGGAGCATCTTCTTCCCCGCGCTCCGCCACGCCGACACCCTCACCGCCGAAAGCCTCATCGCCCTCGAAAAACAATTCAGCAGTATGGAGCCCGTCAGCTAATCAATACTGCCCATACCGCCCCTTCGCCGACTCCAGCAACTTCCGCGAGTCATACCCCACGCCATCCTTGAACACAATCTCCGTGTTCTCAATATCCGAAATCTTCCGGCACGGATCGCCCTCCACCACCACCAAATCCGCATTCTTGCCCGGCGCGATACTCCCAATCGAACTCGCGAGACCCTCAAACGTCGCTCCATTCAGCGTCGCAATCTTGATCGCCTCGAGCGGCGTAAAACCCGCCTTCACCAGCAGCTCCACCTCGCGCTGATCGCCAAATCCCGGCAGCGTTCCGCCATCCCCCGTCGGATCAGGCCCCGCCATCAGCAGACCGCCGGCCGCCACGAACTCTCGCTCCAGCGCCATCCCGTTCTTGAACATCGCAGCCCTCTGCGCTGCCATCTCCGGATTCCCCGCTGCCCGCATCAGCTCCAAATTGCGCGTGTACAGATACGCCTCCCGCGTCGGCACCGCCATCGTCTCCAGCACCCGCGTCTGAATGTGCACCTGTGTCGGATCGTCGGGCTCCATCACCGGCAGCGTCGACGTCACCGCCACATGATGGCTCACCAGCAAGTCGATCAGCGCCTTTGCTTCAGGTCCGCCGGCAGTCATCTTTGCCAGCGTCGGACTTCCCACAGTGTTCGGGCACTCATCCGGCTGCTTGCCCGGATCCAGCTGCGTGTTCACAAAAAATCCGTGCTCCAGGTTGTCGATCCTCAACTCCGCAGCCTCGGGATACGTCACCGCGCACAGGTGTCCGGTAATCTTCAGCCCATGCCGATGCGCCTCATCAATCGCCGCCTTCAGCTCCGCGCGCGTGATGAACATATACGCCTTGAAGCTGGTCACGCCCTGCTTCGCCCAGAAGTCCACCGTCTCGCGCGCATCCTCCGCGTCGCGTAGCTTGTGCATCTGGATGAACACCGACTTTGATCCCTCCAGATAAGGCCCTGTCACATCCATGTGCGGCCCGGGAATCTCTCCCTTATCGATCGCATCGCGCATGTTCAAATCCGTGTACGGTTCAACCGACCCGGTAGTGCGCAGCGTCGTCACGCCCGCCCCCAGGTATAAGTGCGTCGATGAAAACGCCAGCTGCGGCACCATCAGTGGAGGCTCCGAACGCCCCTGCGCATCAAGATTCGGCCGCGCAATATTGTACAGGTGATCGTGCATCCCCACCAATCCCGGAAACACAGTGTGCCCGCTCAAATCCATCACCGTCGCCCCCGGCGCAATCGTCCCGGCCACGCCAATCGAATAGATCTTGCCGTTATGAATCACCACGTCTGTCTTTTCGATCGCTGGTGCACCCGTTCCATCGATCACGCGAACATTCTTCAGCACGATCCACTCCGCAGCCGGCACCTTCACATACCGCGTCACGGCCGGCGAAAGCGTCGCCGGGTTCTTTACTGCGACCTGCCCGCGTGCAGGCAGCAGCATCAAAATCATCGGAACGAGCAGCAGGACGCGAAGCACACGCATGGCAGGAGACCTCGGTTTTGGGTATGCACGCGATCATAGCCCAACACCGATTTCCTGCCTATCGCTCGCAACCTTTTCCAGACCAAGCTAATCTGTCAGGAGGGAGGATTTTCATGCAAAAGGGACTCAAGATTGGCCTCGGCCTAACGGCAGTTATGGTGCTCGCGGTTGGTGTGCGCATCGGCCTCATCTATAAGGCCAACCACGAAGACGTACCGGTCAAAAAAGATCCCTACGCCGACATCAAAATCGACCCCGACGACAATGTCTTCCTCAAAAAAGAGCGTCCCGACTCACTCGCCGACCAGCGCGCCCTCATCGGCCAGACCGTCTGGATCAGCGCCGGCGGCCAGCTCGCCTACTACCTCGACAAGGGCAATCACGTCGATTACTCCAAGCCTGTTGGCAACCTCCTCGGTGCTACGCCCCTGCTCATCAAAGGCGTCTTCGAACAGAAGGCTCCTGCCACCGGTCCCGCGGTCTTCCGCATCGCCCCCGGTGACCGCCACGTCCTGCTCGCCTTCACGATGCCCAAATCCTCTGACCCCACCACGCTCTACGCCACTCCCGTTGGCAACCACGATAACGGCAGCTACAACTTCATCAACGACAACATCTTTTTCTACGAAGACCCCCACAAGCTCTACAACTTCTGGCCTGCCTCCATGTGGTCCGCCATCGATCAGCACCAGGTCGTGCTCGGCATGAGCGAAAACCAGGCCATGATGTCGCTCGGCGAAGTCACCGTCCCCAACTCCGACAACACCGGCAACCGCGTCGTCAAATTCGACAACAACGGACATCCCCTGGTCATCGTCTTCTCCAAAAACAAAGCTATCAAGATCACGCCTCAAGCCACATCGAATTAGCTCACAGGTCTCGGTCTTTCCGATCTGACCCTCAGCCCGTATTCCGCAGCCCCGCGCTGATCCCATTAATCGTCGCCGTAATCGCGCGATCCAGCTCCTCACCCTGCTCGCCCGCGCGCTTCCTTCGCAACAATTCCAGCTGCAACAAACTCATCGGATCCACGTATGGATTGCGTAACCGGATCGACCGCGCCAGCACCTGGTTGCTCTCCAGCAACACCTTCTGCTGAGCCACCGCCAGCACCATCCGCCGCGTGCGATTGAACTCCGTCTCGAGCGTCGTAAACACCCGCTCGCGCAGCCCCTCATCCTTCACCAGCAGCGAGTACTGCTTCGCAATCCCGAAGTCCGCCTTCGCCATCGCGATCTCAACATTCTTGATGATGTCCACGAACAGCGGCTGCGCTAGCATCATCTCCTGCAGTAACGCCAGTCCATTCTCGTGCTTCTCCGCATACTGCTCCAGCGCATACCCCACGCCAAAGTACGCGGGCACCACATGCCGCGACTGCATCCACCCAAACACCCACGGAATCGCCCGCAGATCCGCCAGGCTACGCTTCGCCGCCGGCTTTCCCGACGCACTCGTATCCGCACGTTTCGCCGGCCGCGACCCAATGCGCGCATGCTCCAGCTCCGCAACCGGTGTCGCCTGCTCAAAGTACGTGAACACCTCAGGATCATCCATCAGGTGCTTCGTATAAAACGCAAACGAGGTCGCCGACAGCTCATCCAGCGCCGCCTCCCACTCCGGCAGCATCTCGCCTGTCAGCACCGGCTTCACTCCAGGCCTCACGCCCGGCCGCGCAAGCGCATCGAGCGCCGCAGCAATCATCAGTTCCAAATTCCGTTCAGCCAGCACCACATCCGAGTACTTCCAGTTCAGCACCTCACCCTGTTCCGTAATCCGCAGCTGCCCCGTAAAGCTATCCAGCGGCTGCGCAAAGATCGCGCCATGCGTTGGCCCGCCGCCGCGCCCCACCGTGCCTCCGCGTCCGTGGAACAGCCGCAGCGTCACGCCGCACTCTCGAGCCACCTCGTGCAGCGCGCGGTGCGCCTTCCAAATCTCCCACGTGCTCGTAATCATCCCGCCATCTTTGTTGGAATCGGAATAGCCCAGCATCATCTCCTGATGGCCACCCCACGCCTCCAATAATGGCTTATATGCCTCGTGCGTCCAGAGCGCGCCGCACACCACCGGCGCATTCCGCAGATCCTCAATCGACTCAAACAGCAGCACCGGCTGTAGCCCCGGATCATGCTCCCCACTCGCGCTCGTTCCACCTTCGACCTTCACGCCGCCCATCCGCGCAAGTTCTACCACCGTCAGCGCATCCTCCACCGACGTCGCACCCGACACCACGTACAGCGCAATCGTCGCCGGCAAATTCTGCTTCAACTCCGCAATCGCCCGGAAGGTCGACATCACCTCCGACGTCTGCGCACTCAACCCCCCACCCGCCTTCAGCTCCCGCAATGCCGCCGCATCCACCTTCGCGTGCTGCCGAATATCCAGCGTCTGCAGATGCAGCCCGAACGTCCGCACCGCCAGCAGCAGCGGATCCACAAACCGCTCCGCCAACCGCTTCCCGCGATTCTCCGCCAACGACTCGTGCAGCAGCGTCAAGTCCTCCAGCAACTCCGCCGCCGTTTCATACCGCGGAAGCGTCGCCTCCAACGGCAGCGCCAAATGCTTGTGCATCGACACAGCCGGCGCTCCTCCCAGCCGCAGCGTCATGCACGCAATCTGCATCCGCACCGCCTCGGTAGGGAAGTCGCCCACAAATTCCATTGCATACCCTGCCGCCTTCAACTCCTTCAGGGAGCCCGCGAGCCGGTTGTGCAGCGCCGACGAAATCGGTGCCTGCCGCGTCGACGGTGCCAGCTGCCCGAACAACTCGGTCAGTCTCGCCACGTAGTAGTCATGCACGACCTCGCGCGACATCGCGATGGACTCCGCCGTAGTCGTTGCCGTCACGAACGGATTGCCATCCCGATCGCCGCCAATCCACGACCCGAACTGCACCACGACCGGAAGATCGGCCAACTGCGTCGGCTCCGTCCCCGGGAACTCCGCGTCCAACGCGCTCGCCATCTCCGCATACAAAACAGGTACCGTCTCAAAGAGTGACGCGTCGTAGTAGTCCAGCCCCATCTGGACTTCATCGCGAACGGTCGGCCGCGCGTGGCGCACGTCATCGGTCTGCCACAGCGCTGTAATCTCCGCCAGCAGCGCAGCCTCAAGCTCATCCAGTTCTGTGACCGGAAGCGGAATCCCATCCAGCTTCTCCAGCAAGTCTGAGATGCTGCGCCGCTTGAACATCACGCTGCGCCGCGCGACTTCCGTAGGGTGCGCCGTGAACACCGGAATGATGCAAATCTGCTCCAGCAGCGCCAGCGTAATCTCGCGCGAGAACCCCGCGTCCCGCAAACGCCGCAGCGTTCCCCGCAAACTTCCGCGCTGTGGCTCGGCTGCCGCTTCCAGCAACGACGACCGCCGCCGCCGTTTGCGATGGTTCGTCTCGGCTAAATTAATCAATTCAAAATAAAACGCAAACGCTCGCGCCAGGAAGAACGCTGTCCGCGCGTCCGCAGCCACCTCGTGCGTCAGTGCCTGCGCCTGCTGCAGATGTTCCTGCGCCGCCGTCACGTCGCCCTTCGCATCCGCCTCGCGCCGCGCAATCGCCGTCCGCCGCAAGCTCTCCACCGCGCCAAACAGCGCATTCCCCGGCTGCTCCCGCAACACCTGCCCCAGCAGCGCACCCAGCGACCGCACATCGCGGCGTAACGGCACATCCTTCGCAGGGCTCGTGCGCGCTTCAAGTTCTGCAAGTCGATCAGACCAACTGGTAGGAGTCCAAAGAGAAGCCATAGGTGATTATCACCCAACCATCCTCCGCGCTCTATCGCGCCCCAGCGCGCACCTCGACCAACTCCCCCGCCGGCCCCTCCGGTTCCGTCCACAACACCACCGCCTGCGGCAGCGACAACACGTACAGCAGAAACAGCCACAGCAGAAACAGTGTCTTGTCCGCAAGCCACGCAGGCGCAAACGCACTTACCCCAAAATATCCCAGCACGAACAGTCCAAAGCTCCACCGCAGAATCCGGTACGCCGTGTAGTGTGCCATATCGCGTTGTCCCCGCTCCCGTTCGTCTAAAGACGACCACGTCGAATCGAACCGCTTCCTCCCCGAGAGGTTTAGCGTCTGCACCGCGCCCTCCATGTCCAGTGGAAGAATCGGCTCTTCATATATCTTCACCGGCCCGCCTATCCGAATCCCGCCCAGCAGACCACCGACGACGAAAGTCTGCGCCACCAGCGGGCCCCAGTCTCTCTTGTTTATCCATAAACCCACCACGGCTAAGCCAAACAGTACCGCGTAATACAGCACCACCAGCAACCGCCGCTGCTTCTGCGTCTTCAACGGCATCCCGAGAAACTGCGTTTGCTCAAGCACCCACACCTCCACAAACAGCGCACCTTCAGCCCAAATCAATATCCGGCTCGTTCCACAAAATAATCGCCGCCGGCAGCGTCATGGCCAGTACAGTCTCCAGCAATGCCACGGCGAAGATCGACTGCAGCACCGTCGTCGTCGTCAACCACGCGAGCTGGAGCGACCCCTGGGCTACCTTCAGTCCTAACGCCGCCAGCAGCAGGACTACCGGGAAAGCGCTTGCCACCACCTGGTAGGCCTGGTAATGCGCTCGATCTCTGCGGCTAAGCTCCCGCTCATCGTTCTTCCAGCTAGACTCATCGGGAGTTCCCGCCGTCATCGGAGCCAACTGCAACCGAATCGCATCCACCATCACCGGTTCCGGCCGAGGCGGCTTGTTCGGAAACGGCTTGATCAACCCATAGCGGCCGCCGACTCCGCCGACCCCGCCAAATACCAGCATCGCGGCCGCCATCGTCACGTAAATCGTCCAGTTGTAGGCGATCGGTGCGGTTCGCGCAAACACGATACTGCCCACGCAGAACATTAATAGCACCGCATATACCGCGACCACCAGCTTCCGCCGCGCCCTCTGCTGCTCCATCGGAATCCCAAACACCTTGTAACTCGCAGCCGTCATCGCGCCCTCCCTTTCATCGCCTTCTTCTCCACCTCACCATTGCCATCCCCGTACACCGCCTCACTCAACGGCCGCAGCGGGTGCCGTGAAAAAATCGCCTCCACCGGCAGCCCGAAGTACGCACTCAAATCCAGCGCCAGCGTCAGCGACGGGTTATAGTCCCCCCGCTCCAGACACCCCACCGTCTGGTAATTAATCCCCAGCGCGTCCGCGAGGTCCTGCCGCGAAAGATTCCTCTCCGCCCGAAGCACCGCAATCCGGTTATATAAATCGTTTCCCATAGGGCATCGATTGTTGCTAGTTCGCAATATATCCTTGCAGTCGCCAACATGCAAGAGAAATCGCAGAATCTTATTAGCTCTTGATCGAAGCAGAGTACACGCTCAACTGCGCATACGCCGCTCGCAGCAGAGGAGCCTCCACTCCGTGCCGCCGACCGCGCTCCAGCAGGTCGCCGAGGATCTGATCTGCCTCCACGCGCGCGCCCTTCTGCAAGTCCCGATACATCGACGCCGTGAGCGACGACCCCGGTTCCACCAGCCGTTGGGTCGTCGTCGCCTGCGCTGTCGCATCTACCGGAGCGTACCCGTTCGCCGTCGCAATCGCGACGCATTCGGCAATAATCGCCTGCGCCGTTTCGACGCCCCCCGGCGCTGCCGCCACCGCGCCAATCGACCCGCGCATCAGGCAGGTGATTGCACCCAGCGACGCCAGCAGCGTCCACTTCTGCCACATCGTCGCCACAATATCCTCCCGCAGCCGCATCTCGAATCCCACGCCGGTCAGCGTGGCCTCAATCGCCCGCACCCGCTCCGTCACAGCCTTGTCGCGCTCGCCAAAGTTCAGATCGTGCAGCCGCGTCATGGAGTGCACGCCGCCCTCCGCATCCATGTCCGCCGAAATATAAGTTGCCCCGCCCAGCACCGTCTCCCCGCCAAACCGCGCCTCCAGCATCTCCAGGTGCCGCATCCCATTCAGCAGCGGCAGAATCGATGTCCCCTTTCCCACCGCCGGCGCAAAGTCCGCTATCGCGCTCTCCAGCGAATACGCTTTTGTACTCAGCAGGATCAAATCAAACGCCTCGGGTCTCGCCTTCAGCTCTTCTGCCGTCAGCAACTTCAACACGGAAGGCGGCACCGTCACATCGCCATACACATCAAAGATCTGCAGCCCCGTTCGCCGCAACTGTTCCGCTCGACCCTCACGCACCAGGAACGTCACATCGCGCCCAGCCGCTGCTAGTCGCCCGCCAAAATACCCACCCACCGCGCCCGCACCGATCACAAGAATTCGCATGCACCTATCTTATGCAGACTCGCTACGACTCAGCGCTTCCGCCACGCAAACTTCAGCCCCGACCAGTCCTCATCGACGGAACAAACTTTGTAATCCACCAGCCCCACCGCAAGCCCCGCATCGCGCGCATCATTCTGATTGAAGTCCGGCTTCAGCCGCGCCTTGGGATGCACCACCCACACATGCGCCGCCGGCGGCAACTGCGCCCCTAGCAACTCCATCAACGCCCCAAGCTCAGCGCGCGTCCGCACAAAGCAAAGCGCGAGCACCGTCGTCGCCGTCAGTCGCGCATGCAGCTTCACCGACTCCGGCAACTCACCCAGCAGCCCCCGAAACCCCTCTGGCTCACCCAGCACCGCGACCTCACCCACCCCACCCTTCGCCGTAACCAGCCCAAGCTTTCGCGGCAAGGGCGTCGCGGAATACGCACCACCCGCCGCCGCGCTCATGCGATGCTCTGTTCCTCAAGCTGTGTCGCGAGATCTTCCCACTCCGCGGTGCGCGCCGCATGCTGTTCACGCAGCGCATCCAGTTCCGCCGCGACCGCCTGCGCCGCCTCTGCCGTCGTAAAGATCCCTTGCTGCTGCTCGGCCGCCTGAATCCGCGCCTCCAAATCCGGAAGCTCTTCTTCGATCGCCGCCACGCGATCTTCCAGCTGCTTCAGCTTGATAGGATTCAGCCGCTTCACATTGGACTTCGGTGCCGGCGTCACCGCGGTCAGCGATCCCTCAATCTCGTGCACACTTGTTGCCGCATCAACCTTCGCAGCCTTCGCTGCCGCCACCTTGAACATCCCCGTAGCCGCGTCCACCTTCGCATTCGTCGCGGAGTCATGCGTCAGCATCTTTTCCGCCTCAGCCGTATTCGTCGGGATCCCACCCTGCTTGCGGAACAAATAGTCCTCATAGTTCCCCGGATAGATATGCAGACGCCGATCCTCGACCTCGAACACCCGCGTCGCCAACCCATCGATAAAGTACCGATCGTGCGATACGAAAATCACCGTCCCGGTAAACTCGCGAATCGCCTCCAGCAGTACATCTTTCGCGCGCAGATCAAGATGATTCGTCGGCTCATCCAGCAGCAGAAAATTGGCCGGGCTCACCAGCATCTTCGCCATCGCATACCGATTGCGTTCCCCGCCGCTCAGCACGCCCAGCGTCTTGAATACATCATCGCCCGAGAACATGAAGCATCCCAGCAGCGACCGCAGCGTCACCACATCCACCTTCGGATTGCTCCCCGTAATGTCATCCAGCATCTGCGCCGACCCATCCAGCACCTTGTACTGATCCTGCGCAAAATAATCCGCCAGCACATTATGTCCCAGCCGAATCTTGCCCGACGTCGGCGCCTCGAGCCCGCTCAGCATGCGGATCATGGTCGATTTACCTGCGCCATTCGCGCCCACTAGCGCAATGCGATCGCCGCGCTCAATGGTAAAGCTCACGTCGTCGAGCACCACCTTCGTCCCGCCATCAGGAGTCGGATAAACCTTCCGCAGGTTGTTCACCTCGATCACCGTGCGGCCACTCGCCGGCGGCTGCGGGAAGCTGAAGTGAATCGTCGCCTCTTCCTCCGGCACCTCGATGCGCTCGATCTTCTCCAGCTCTTTGATTCGCGACTGCACCTGCTTGGCCTTGGTGGCCTGCGCGCGAAAGCGATTGATGAACGTCTCCAACGCCTCAATGCGATCGCGCTGATTCTTGTATGCGCTCATCAGTTGCGTGCGCCGCTCTTCCTTCAGCTGTTGATACTTCTCATAGTTGCCGTGGTACACATGCATCCGCTTGTTCCATACTTCAACGGTCTTGTTCACCGTCACGTCGAGAAAGTAGCGATCATGCGAAATCAGCACAAACGCGTTCTCGTAGTTGTGCAGATAATCCTCAAGCCAGTTGCGCGATTCCAAATCCAGATGATTCGTCGGCTCATCCAGCAGCAGTAGCGAAGGCTTCTGCAGCAACAGCTTCGCCAGCGCAATCCGCATCTGCCAGCCGCCGGAAAACTCTTCCGTCCGCCGAGCCCAGTCTTCTTTCGTGAATCCCAATCCCCCCAGCACTGCACCTACCTGCGAGTCCAGCGTGTAGATGTCGTGGTGATGCAGCAGCTCCGCGATCTCCGAGTAGCGATCCGCAGCGGCCGCATACTCCCGCGACTTAGGATCCGCATCGCTCAGCACATGCGTCAGCTGTTCCTGCTCCGTCTCCATGTCGCGCAGTTCGTCGAATACGCTCAGGCACTCATCGAACACCGATCGCCCCGACAGCGCCAGCCCGTCCTGCGGCAGGTATCCGAGCGTCATGCCCTTGATGTGCGTCCGCTGACCATAGTCCAGCGTCTCCAACCCAGCCAGGATCTTCAGCAGCGTAGACTTGCCCGTACCATTGCCGCCCACCAGGCCAGTTCGCTCATTGGGCGTGACCAGCCAGTTAACATCTTCGAAGAGGAGTTTGTGGCCGTATCGTTTGCCGGCGCCAGCTAATTGAAGCATCACCCCATTTTCTCATCCCCGCCCAAACGTCAGCTAGGAGACCCCGCCGCAGACCGCCTCGCGGTCAATTTCACTAAAAGCTAGAAGCTGTCTTAGGTGACGTTTCCCCCTTTCACCGCATCGAATCGAAGACTGGAGTCGGTAAATTGCACGAAACCCGCACGACCCTCGGCGAAACAGAGCCTCCCCGCCAACACCGCACGCGTAACCGCTGGCTTGCCGCCGTCGCCATCTTTCTCGGCCTGTTCCTCATCGCCTTCTTCCTCACAGCCGAGTATGTCGCCCACCACATCGGCCCCATGCTCCGCAGCAGCGTCGTCACCACCCTCAGCAACCGCTTCCACTCGCCCGTCGAGCTCGACTCCCTCGACGTATCCGTTGCCACCGGCCTCAAGGTCGAAGGCCGCGGCCTGCGCATCTTCTATCTTGCCGGCCCCACCCAGCCAGATCTCAAGCAAAAGCAGGGTCTCCCCGCGCCGCCCATGCTCAGCGTCAACCACTTCATCTTCCACACTTCGCTGCACTCGCTCCTGCATCTCAAGGCCGACATCGCGCGCGTCGACATCGACGGCATGGACCTCCACATCCCGCCGCACAGCGGACCGCACATGCCCCACATCACCGCTCCCGACTCGCGCATCAAGATCACTGTCGCGAAGATCTTCTGCAAGAACGTCAACCTCGTCATCGAGAACGCCAACCCGGCAAAGGATTCTCTCAGCTTCGCCATCCAGGACCTCAAGCTCACCGACGTCGGTGCCGGTGGTCCCATGCTCTACGACGCCTTCCTCATCAATCCCAAGCCCGTCGGCGCCATCCACGCCACCGGCCACTTCGGCCCCTGGCACAGTGACGATCCCCGCTCCACGCCGGTGGATGGCCACTATACCTTCACCAACGCGGACCTCGGCACCATCAAGGGAATCGGCGGCACGCTCTCCTCCACGGGCGACTACGCCGGCCGCCTCGACCACATCACCATCGACGGCACCACCACCACCCCCAACTTCTCGCTCGACATCTCCGACCACCCCGTTCCGCTCGAGACCACCTTCCACGCCTACGTCGACGGCACCAATGGCGACACCACCCTCGCTCCCGTCACCGCCACGCTGCTTCACTCCCACTTCACCGCCCAGGGCACCATCGTCGGCATCCACGGCAAGGGCCACGACATCAACCTCACCGTCAACATGCCCCGCGGCCGCATCGAAGATCTCCTCCAACTAGCCATGAAGTCCAGCCCGCCCATCATGCGCGGCAATGTCACCCTCAACGCCAAGCTCCACATTCCGCCCGGCGACGTACGCGTCGCGCAGAAGATTCAGCTCGCCGGCACCGTCCACATTCAGAGCGTCGAGTTCACGAACGCCCAGCTCCAGGACCGCATCGACTCCCTCTCCATGCGCGCCCAGGGCCACCCCGACGACTCCAAGGCCGCGGGGAGCGACCTCAAGCCCGAAGTCGCTTCCCAGATGACCGTCGACTTCTCCCTCGGCAACGCGCTGCTGCTTGTCCCCTCGCTTCACTACGAAGTTCCCGGCGGTGCCGCGCAGCTCCATGGAGCCTACTTGGTTAACGGCGGCGCCTATCGGTTTCTCGGCCACATCAGCACCGCTGCAACGGCCTCGCAGATGGTAACCGGCTGGAAGTCTGCCCTGCTCGCTCCCTTCGATCCGCTCTTCCGCAAGCATGGCAGGGGCCTCGAGCTCCCAGTCTCCATCTCCGGCATCAAGAACGATGTGCACTTTGGCCTGGCCATGCACGGCGTTGACGAAACCCCCCAGCAGATCGCCACCGACCTGCACACGCCCCACCCCACCAATCCCGCGCCTCACCACTAGACAACTCTCGCCGTCCGCGCAGGACCCTGCCGCGATCAGCTATCGCCGTGCGCGCAGCACCTGATAACCTCAGACGATGGCAGCGCACCAGGACCCACTACTGATGGAAGCCGCGAAACCTCCCCGCGATGCCCCCGATCCGCGCGCCCCGCACACCCCTCCGCCGGCCCCCATCTGGTTGCAGCGCATGAGCCTCATCGTCCTCGTCCTGTTTTGCTTCTACATTGGCGGCCTCCTCGCGGTCCTTCCTTGGTCGCCTCGCTACTGGGACCAGAACGGCTGGCTGATCGCCCACCCCGCCGTCGAAAGCGTCATCAACAAGGGCTGGGTGCGCGGCCTCGTCTCCGGCATCGGCCTGCTCGATGTCTGGATCGGCGTCAGCGAACTCCTCCACTACCGCGACTTCCGCGGCTGACGAAAGCGATCCCATGCCCGACAACCAAACCCCTCCGCCTCTCCCCACCGCGCCGCTCGCCTACGAAAACTCCGACTTCCTCAACTCCCCCGATGGTCGCAGCCTGCGCATCCTCGCCGAGTACAACGAGCCCATGGCTCGGTTCCGCCGCGAGCGTATCCAGGACACCGTCGTCTTCTTCGGCTCCGCCCGCTTCCGCGCTCTCGACGTCGCTTCGCACGAACTAGAACTCCTCGACAACACCGGCTCCGTAGCTCCCGCCCCCGAGTCCGAGCAGCCCGCCCGCGATCCTGAGGAAACCTCCGCTCTCCGCCACAAGCGCGCCGAAGCCGCCGTCGAGATGGCCCGCTACTACGAAGACGCCCGCTCCCTCGCCCGCCTCATGACCCAGTGGTCGAAGAACCTTCCCGGCCGCCGTCACCGCTTCGTCATTACCTCCGGCGGCGGTCCCGGCATCATGGAAGCGGCGAATCGCGGCGCCTGGGAAGCCGGCGGCAAAACCATCGGCCTCAACATCATGCTGCCCTTCGAACAGCAGCCCAACCCCTACATCACGCCCGCGCTCAACTTCAACTTCCACTACTTCTTCATGCGCAAGTACTGGTTCGCCTATCTCGCGAAAGCCCTCGTCGTCTTCCCCGGCGGCTTCGGCACGCTCGACGAAATGTTCGAACTCCTCACCCTCGACCAGACCCACAAGCTCTCGAAGCCAATCACCATCGTCATCTACGGCTCGTCCTACTGGAAAAATGTAGTCAACCTGGAGCTGCTCGCCGACAAAGGTGCCATCGGCATCAAGGACCTCGACCTCTTCCAGTTCGCCGACACGCCCGAAGCGGCCTTCGCCATCCTCAAAGACGGCCTCACCCGCAACCATCTCGACATCGAACAGCCCCGCACCGAAGCTCCCATCCCCGAGACCCCGGAAGCCAGCGCCCAGGAGCTCCTCGGCCCCGACATCGCCCAGACCAGACCAAGAGCAGGGAACAGGGATTAGGGCTTAGGAAGTGAGGTGCCTTGGCTAATCCCTAATCCCTGCTTTATTCCTCCTGCAACACGCCACTGTTAGCATCCTCCCTGATGCTGCCTCCCCGCGCCCCACGCATCGCCTACTTCCCCGACAGCTTCCACGAGGTCAACGGCGTAGCGCACACCAGCCGCAACTTCACCGCTTACGCGCGCCGCCACAACATCCCCATGCTCTGTGTCCGAGCCGGCCAGACCACGCGGCTACTTGCCCCCGACGGTTCTGTCGAAGCGCTCGAACTAGGTCGCAGCCCGCTCGCCGTGCAAGTCGAAAAAGATCTCAGCTTCGACCCGCTCTTCTTCCGCTATTCCGACCTCATCTCCGCGACCGTCCGCGCCTTCCGTCCCAACGTCATCCACATCACCGGCCCCAGCGAACTCGGCCTCTTTGGAGCCTACTTCGCCCATCAGCTCAACGTTCCACTCGTCGCCAGCTGGCACACCAATCTGCACGAGTACGCTGCCCGCCGCATGCGCTGGCTCACCCGATCCCTCGGCCGCGCCGGCGTCGCAATCGAGCGCACCGTCGAAGCCACCACGCTCCAAATCACCGCGCAACTCTATCGGCGAGCCGAGGCCCTCTACGCTCCCAACCCCACCCTCTGCACTCTCCTCGAGCGCACTACCCACCGCTCCTGCCACCTCATGCAGCGCGGCGTTGACACCACGCTCTTCACCCCGACGCGCCGCACCCGCGCCCTCGACGACACCGAAATCAGCCAACCAGTCCTGGGCTACGTAGGCCGCCTGTCGGTCGAGAAAAACGTAGCGCTCCTCCCCAAAGTCGACGCCCAACTCCGCACCCTCGGCATCACGCCCCGCTGGCTCATCATCGGCCACGGAGCCGAAGAAGCAGCCCTCCGCCGCGCTCTACCCGAAGCAGAGCTCCCCGGCGTCCTCCGCGGCGAAGCCCTCGCCATCGCCTACGCCAACATGGATCTCCTCATCTTCCCCTCCCACACCGACACCTTCGGGAACGTAGTCCTCGAAGCCCTGGCCAGCGGCGTCCCGGCCATCGTCACCCCGGACGGAGGCCCCGCCCACATCCTTCGCTCCGCAGCGGAATCGGCGATCGCGCCAGCATCCACGTGCTGCGAAAAATGCCGCGCCGCCCAGGCTGCCGCGCCTCTGACTCCGGGCCGCATCGTCAACGACGAAGACTTCGCCACTGCCATTGCCCACGTCGTGAATCATCCAACAAATAGAATGGCCATGCGCGCAGCATCCCGCCGCTACGCCCAGCGCTGTTCCTGGGATGCGGTCTTCGACAAGGTCCTTGCCGCCTATCCTGGAGCCCCTACATCCCACCCACAGATTCAGGGAGCAATAGCTTCCTGAACAAGGATTCGCTGCTAACCGAAACTCGACCAGCTTCGAGCTAAGGGATGAAAACATCGTTTTCGGGGAACCGCACATTCGGCTGTCTGGTACAACCTGTGCAAGCAGTTGAACTGTCCGCTGATTAATGGATCTGGGGATTTCGCCAGTAAGAGTTCCCGGCTTGAAAGCCCGGGACAAGTACCAAATCATAAAGTCTGATGACAACCGATTGGTCGCGGTAGTTCGATAAGTCAAGATCAATGTGTTTCCAAAGATGCTCCGACCCGCTCTCCTTCGTCAATGAGTCTCCTTGGATGAGTTGACTAAGCAGTTTGTCGTTATTAACGAAAATCACCAGCCGCCATGCTCGTCCTGCATCGGCGCCCACATCAACGGAAAGCGATGGTTTATCGGTCAAATCGACAGTTCGGCGGAGCAACGCCCCACGCACCTCATCTCGCGGAAAAACCGCCAGAGTGGTGCCATCCAAATAAGTGTCTCCGCGAATTCCGGGAAGGCCGCCGCCTGCCCCTCCAAATCCCGCCCGTTCCAGAGACCAATCTGGATTCCAAAACGTTGTCAGGTCAGACAACTTGAAGAGCTCCGGCGCTTGCGTTACTGTCTGCTCCGTTGGGATGATGAGTTTGCCGGTAATGAGCTGGGCGCCGTGATCGAGCAGGATCTTCTCTCCGATGGTGGCGGTCCGGTCTGCAAGTGCCGAGATGCTTTCGTCGACAGGTGGCGTCATCTTCAACGGTCCCATCGTGTCTCCACGCACGCGATCCCGCAATGCCATAACCTCCGCAACCGGGAGAGCTGACATCCCATGCATTGCGGCGACGACGGAGGCGGAGTTCGCGGCATTGCAGTCTGCATCGGAGAAGTCATCCGCTGTGGCGGCTAGGCTAACAGTCTTTGAAAAGTCGCCCCCACCAAACCAGACGCTCATCGCGACGATTCCGCCATTCAATACGGCATTGTTGGTCGCCGGATATTCCACACCCCACCGCTCGTCGATAGCCTGAGATATCTCCTGCGGCGACTTGCCCGCCTCTGCCATGGCGATGACCATGTCCAGGCATTGGCGATAGGGAGAGAGCGGCGAAATGAGATGCGCAGCCTTGCGGACGATCACCCGTGTATCCGTCTCGACAAAACCCAGGCTCACCATGCCTGACACAAAGACGGCGCCGTCCGTGCCTTCCGCATATCCGTTGATGTGGGTTAAACGCCGAGCCATCTCCGCAGCCACATTCGGCATGCCGGGAGCGAGAGCTCCATAGACGTCGCTACTGAATTGCGGTCCGATCGTCCACCACAATTTGTTATAGCGTGGACTTCCGGTATCAGGTGGTTCTATCCCCCGCTTCAGAAGCAGCAATGTCTGTTCGCTGGAACCCCATGAGCCGGCATTATTTTCAAGCCACTGAGTCCCCAATTGCTGCACGGTGAGACGAATTCCGTACCTCTCGAAGGCGCGGATAGCGACCATCTCGTAGTAGTAATCGTCATCCACCGGCGCGAATCCATCGGCACGAACAAGCGGCGTGTCCTTCAATATAGAGGCAGGCTTGTGCTCAAAAAGCAGGCCTGTCATCTGCGCAATCATCTGCGCTGTCCATATTGCCCTGACGCGGTCTCGATACTGGGACTCGGACAATATTAGCCTTCTGGGTCGCGCTGTATGTGGACGCGTTGAAGAATTACCTGTCGCTGGATAAACGAAGTAAATTGCGACAAGCAATATCGCCGGACCGATGAACCTGATTTTCATAAATACAATCCCTGAAAGATGCCGCGTTGATTCGTGACACGTGGACAGCTCTCGCCATCTAATCGCTTTTCCGGGAAAGCCTTTTGACCGGATCCTTGATCCTAAGCTCTGTGTTCAACGAAATATCTTTCGGCGCTGAGGGAGCCGGTCGCACCGAATCGCGAATGCGAAGTTCAGTCTTCAACACGATGTGCTGCGGGCCTTTGTTATGTCCCTTGATGCGCTCAAGCAGCAACTGAGCTGCTGCATGTCCGAGTTGATAGCTGGGTTGTACGACGCTAGTGAGTGCCGGCTCCATGAGTTCGGTGAAGGTAAGTCCGTCGAAACCGACCAGGGACAAATCGTCGGGGCAACGCAACTTGCAAGCTTTGATAGCGGAAAGCACGCCAACAGCCATGAGATCGCTGGCGGCGAAGATGGCCGTGGGTCGAGGAATGAGGCGCAGCAGGCGCATAGCGCAGATATATCCGCTCTCCTGATTGAAGACGCCTTCCTGGATATACTCCGGCGGCACTTTAATGTTGTGCTCATTGAGTGCTTTGAGAAAGCCGCGCACGCGTTCGCCCGCGGTAGCAACATTTTTCGGTCCGCGGATGATCCCGATGGTTTTGTGCCCCAGTTGTGCGAGGTGTTTGCCGGCGGAGTAGCCTCCTTTTGCGTTTTCAGTGGTCACGCTGTCGCCCTTCCAGTCGAGCGGGCGACGGTCGATGCAGACCATCGGGTAGTCGTCAGTGTGGACGATCTTGTGGTCGTTTGAGGGAATGAGGATAATGCCAGCCGGCATGAAGGAGCGCAAATCGTTCAAATACGCGAGCTCTTTCGCTGGATCGTTATCGGCGTTGCACAGAAGCAAACGATAGGAGGACCCAAATGCGACGTCCTCAACACCGCGCACGACCGAAGGGAAAAAGGGGTTGGTGATGTCGGGAATGACCATCCCGATGAGGTTGGTGCGGTTGGTGCGCAAGGCCCGGGATAGATGATTGGGCTGATAGCCAAGTTCATCGATCTCCTTTTGAACACGCGCGCGCACTTCCTCGCGCACCGGAACTATACCGTTGATGACATGAGAAACAGTGCCCAGTGACACGCCAGCACGGTCAGCGATGTCATGCATGGTGATGCGCCTGCCAGCCTTCCCAGGAGCGGGAGGCTGCTGAGCCGGTTTCGGTTTCTTAGTTCGCAACGGAGAACCTCTCAAATCCTGATCGACACGGTACCGGTGCTGTTGTTCTACTTTGCGTCACGCACACATCGAAAGCCAATACTTGCTGAACGATCGAGGCTTGGAGCCATCAGCAGATACTTTCCGTGCTGGGACAATTTATACGCCTGCGGAAAATACCAGCGGGAGCCTGCGGGCTGATAATGACTCCCCCCGCGCACGATGGCAGCACGCGTATGCGCATCCAGCCACTCATCCGTCCATTGCCAGACGTTGCCGATCAGATCCTCGACGCCGAAGGGGCTAGCGCCCGCAGGGTGCGCTCGCACATCGCTTGCAGGAGCTTCGGTCCTGCCGGTATCCGCAGTGGGGACATCCGCTGCAACCCACGCATTTCCCCAGGGGTATTCGCGGCTGTCTGTTCCCTGTGCGGCGTATTGCCACTCCCACTCGTGAGGAAGTCGCTTACCGGCCCACGTTGCATAGGCGCGCGCATCTTCGATCGACACCCAGGTGACAGGCCGGTCGGCTGAGCCGTCGGGGAAACTTCCGTTCTGCCAGTCGCGCAGAAAGTTGTGATTATCCGCGGGGCGATAGTGGGTCGCCTCGAGGAATTGCTTGAATTGCGCGTTCGTCACAGGATACTTGTCGATCCAGAACGATTCGATGTGGACCTTGAGGTTGTGGTAGCGGCGCGCTGAGGGCTCTCCGGGATATTGCACATCGAGGCCGTCGTCGTTCGTGCCCTCGATCTCGATGCCGTTGACCTTAAAGGTGAAATCGGCCGCCGGAATCTGCACCATGTCTTTAGGTGCTCCGCGAGCAGCCTCGGTCTTGGTTATCGGCACAAGCTGCTGCGGCAGGGTCTTCCACTCGTTGGAATAGCCTGCGAGAGGCTTTTGCGCAAACGTGTGCATCTTCTCCAGTAACGCTTGGAACTCGGGTGTTGCCGACTCACTCGTTGCAAGAATGGCGGCGAAGCCGTTGGCCTCTACTGGGAAACTAAGTACGTCCTCATCGCCTTCGCGGTCCGGCGCGAGCTCGCGCCCATTCCATACGTCGACATAGCGGATGCCATCGTGGTGCTGGACGCTGAGCTGGCGGCCATCGAGGGCATACGAGTTGCGATTGACCATGGTCCACAGCGTGCGATCACGTCCCGGCCACTTGCTGGCAAAGAGGCCGTAAGACAGCGTCGGGCTATGCGGTTCCCAGCCAGGCGAAACGAGCAGATCTTTGAACGCGCGTTCGACGGACGCCGTACGTCTCAGAGCCTCGGCATCGCGCGGCGTAATTCCGTTCCAGATGCCCCAGATGTTTTCCCAGCTCTCGAACCCGACGCCATTGAAGAACGCGAACTGGAGGTCATCGGTATGATCATGCGCCCAACGATCAGATACATTGACCATGTGGCGCGTCTCAAGCCATTTGTAACGGCTGACGGTCGGTACGAAACCATACTTCCAGTAGCCCCAGCTCAGGTTGTTCCACTTGAGCATTTCATCGGACGCAGGACCCAGTTCGGGCTCAAGGGCAAGCGGGTGACCAAGATCGTCGGATGCTTTTCGAAACGTGTACGGCACACCCTGGAGGGTGTCGCCATTAATGCCATCGGCGCCCACTTCGGTCAATTCTTTGGAGAGCGCCTCTGCATCTGGAATGCCTTCATCACGGGTTCCTCGATCCCACAACATCACGGGGAAGAACACGCGAACGCCGTGCTGGTGAAATTCGTCGACAAAGTGGCGGATGCCGTCGACACCTCCGGGTAGATCATGGAACAGGTCAAACTGATTTCGGTCGTCCACACCGATGTTCGGATAGGTCTCCCACACGAGAACGCTATCGATGCCGCCATAGCGCTGCACAGTGTCCTGCAGATAGCGGTCAACGGTGTAGTGAAGGCCAGTTGGGTCGTAGAAGAAACGATCGTGCACCATCATCTGCGGCTGCACAAAGCTTGACTGGATCCACAGGAGCTGCGGCCGTGCGTATTCGGAGCCGTCATATCCGACGCGCACGAGGCGTTCTGCGCGCCAGTTGCGAACGTCGTCGAGCCACGCCTTCTCCTCCGCGGCCTGGCAGGGACGAGCGGGGGAGCGCAGGAACCACTCCTGAAGGCCTGCACAGGGCGGCCCATCAATCTGCTCTCCTTCCATCTTGACCGCTGTGTCCTGGCCTGTTGCGGGTAGGACGGCGATTCCGAAAAGAAGAGCGATCAGGGCGAAGAGACGTTGCGAGCGATGCATGATGGAATTTCCTCTCGGAGGGAACTACAACCCGCCACACTATAAAAGCTTTCAAACGTCCTTAGCAACTACAGACCGAACGGATCGTCGAGCCTCGACGTAATGAAGCGAGTGGAAACCTTTCTTAGGATCACTTGCCAAACCCTTTCTACGAAAGAGCAAACCCATACCAGGCGTTCCCGGTGGGGGCATAGAACGGTGCCTGCAAAAATTGATGCTTGACAAATGATGCATCGGCTTTTTAGTATCGCAGCGCTTTCTATTTGAAACGTTTCAATAATTCTAAGACTGATAGCCAAAAGTCTGAATCGATCGTTTTTGGAGGTTCTTCGCGTGCGCTTCTCTCGTCAATGCAGGACGCTGATGGTCATCATGGTTGTTTTCTACTTGTGGGCCGCGCGGCCTGCCATGGCACAGTATGAAAGTGGTATCGAGGCGACAGTTGCCGACCCATCGGGCGCGGTCATCCCAGGCGCAACCATGCTGCTGACAAATCAGGCGACCCATGTTCAGCAGACGGTCGTGGCGAATGCGGACGGCGTGGTGCGTGTATTGCACCTGCCTATCGGCACCTACACCGCGGAGGTAAGGGCGACGGGTTTCAAGACCTGGCTGCTAAGAGACATCAATGTCGAGGGCCGTGACGTCCGAACCATCTACCCCAAGCTCGAACTCGGTGAACAGCAAGTTACGGTCAGCGTGGTCGCCGATACGCAACAGGTCGAAACCACAAAAGGAAACATTGGACGAACGCTTGAGTCCGCCACGGTGAACGAGTCCCCCATGCTGGGTCAGAACATCTATGCGGGTGTCGCGACCTTGGCGCCGGGCGTCACAGGCTTGGGCGACTCCTCCGGAAATATCTCCGCGGCCGGCTCCGTCGGAACCTCGAGCTTCAATGCCGAGTCCGGATATCAGATCAATGCCGCGGGCCAGCGGCAGGAGGCCAATGAATTCCAGGTGGACGGGACGGTCGTCGACAGCGACTCCCGCGACGGTGTGGTGAATATCACGCCGGAGCCGCCGACGGTACAAGAGATGAAGGTGACCGCATCGACGTTCTCCGCTGAGAAGGGGCGGCAAAGCGGAGCGCTGATAGAGATCTTCACGAAATCCGGCACAAACAAATTCCACGGAATGGTGTCAGAGTTTCACACAGATAATGCGGTGCAGGCCCGCACTGAATTCGAGACTGTCGTGCCCAAGACCGTTCGCAACGACTTCGGTGGGACGTTCGGTGGACCAATTTGGAAGAATCATACATTTTTCTTCGGTTCGCTTTTCTGGGAGCGGTCCGTACAAGGGGAGACATTGGTCGAGAATGTCGAAACTCCCGAGTTTGCACAGTATGTGCAGCAGAATTATCCCAATAATATTGGGACCCAATTCCTAACCCAAGCGCCGCCGGGAGTGGCGCCCACGACGAATTTCCTGAACGTCTCGCAGGTACTTGCTGACTATGGCGCCCTGACGACAGATTCGTTTGCTGGATTCACTGGTCCCGTTGTCGGAACGGCGATCATTCCCGAATCTCCGCTAGCGAATGGATTTCAGGGGCACCTGCGTCTCGATCACAACATGCGCGGTGGCAACGATAAGCTGTTCTTCAGCTTCTTCCGCAACACGACGGACGGTACAACCGCGGACGGGCGTCCGAAATACTCCTACACAAATCCGAACGCCACGCTCTATGCAAAGATCGACTACATACACACATTCTCTCCACACCTCGTGAACGAACTCGGCGTAAGCTACATTCGCAACGTCGGTTCGCAGTCGGATGTCATTCCCTCACTGCCAAATATTTACTATATCGGTGGAATTTCGGACACGTTTTCGCAGTGGGGTCCGTCGAGCTGGGCTCAGAATAACTACATCTACTCGGACGACCTGAACTGGACACATGGACGTCACTCGGTGCACGTCGGTTTGGATGTAGACCGTCAGCAGGACATGGACAACTTTGAGAACGGACTCGTTCGTCCGTACTTTTACTTCCTCAGCCCGCTCGACTTGGCGACCGACCTGCCGTTTTTCCAGAGCGGACCGATTGTCGACCTGAATACGAAGCAGGTTGCGCTCAATCTATATCAACGCATACTCATGCTGTATGTTGCTCCGTTTGTGCAGGATGATTGGAAGGTCACTTCGCGGCTGACGATCAATGCCGGCCTGCGCTTCGACTACTACGGCCATCTGGTAACGCTTCAAAATGGGCATGAGAACGTCGCTTTCTTTACTCCTGGAGCGGGGTCGGACTTTGACACGCAGATCGCGAACGGATCCATGCAGGTGCGTGGATCGAATGGCGCAGCCACCAACAGCGCGCAATTTCGTCTGGCGCCGCGCATAGGCTTCGCCTGGGACGTTTTTGGTACAGGCAAGATGTCTATTCACGGCGGCTATGGAATCTACAACAACAAGATTGGCGAGTATTCGTACATCAACGACATGCGCACGAATCCTCCGGGCTATGCCGATCCGCAGATCGATATTTTCACCGGGTCAACCCGTCAGAACTTTTCCTATGCGACCAGCTCCAGTGGGGCCGAGGGATTTCCATTACCGCCGGGAATCAGTTATCAGCTCGATCCCAACGGTGGCCTCGTAGGCACGCGGACATCGGTCGGCGGAGTCGATCCCCATCTGAGGCCGCCTCTGGTCCACAGTTGGGCTTTGGGTGTCCAAAAGACCCTACCCTGGGGATGGGTTGCTGAAGCCGATTATCTCGGAACCGCCAGCCGCGACCTCTATCTGCAGACCGATGTGAATCGTTTTGCCGGTGACGGTGTTATCAACGATGGTAATTTCACGTACCTGAACCAGAGTTTTGGCACGGTCGAGTATGGCCGCAATGACAACATCGCAAACTCAAACGTGGGAGCATTTGGCCTTTCGCATTCGCTCTCGCATGGCTTCACCGCTCACGTTACGTATACGATCAGTAAGTCGCTGGACTACCTCAGCTCCAACGACAACGGTGTCGGCGGTGGCGAAGCAGTCTTCGACGCAGCCCATCCGGAACGCCAATACGCACGTTCTGATTACGACTCGCGGCAGCGTCTTTCCGCAGATGCCGTATGGTACATCCCGGGCGTCAAAGATCCCGGCTGGGCGCACGTGTTGACGGAAGGCTTTATGTTCGCGCCGATTGTCATTCTTCAATCCGGCCAGCCCTTTACCGTATACACATCGGCCCAGTTCAGCGCAGGCGGTGATTACAACGCGGACGGCTACAACTACGACATGCCGGATGTGCCTGCCTTTGGCAGGACGATCGGATCGAACCGATCGAGCTTCTCGCCGTATGGACCCGGAATCTTCCAGGCATCAGCGTTCCCAACGCCGCCCCCGGGTACGGAAGGCGACCTTGGCCGGAACACCTACAACGGCCCGGGATTTGCGCAGGTGAACTTTGCGATTGAGCGGAAGTTTCCATTACGCTTTCTGGGCAGCGCCGGACAATTTGAATTGCGTGGCGAGTTTCTCAATGCGTTCAACCGCGTGAACTTTGAGCAGCCTGTGAGTGATCTCAGCAATACTCAGTTTGGGCACTCTGAAGGCCAATACATGCCTCGGCAGATCCAACTGCAAGCCCGCATCTCGTTCTGATGAAAGCGCGGCGGAACATGCGCGATCTGCGTGTTCCGCCCGTTATTCCTCAGAATCGGGTACAACGGTATCTCCGCTCTTTCTAGAAATACGAGGTTCTCCGGGTGTATCAGCCGCAAGCCTATTCCCTTGTTCTCCTGTTCATGATAACCAGCATGCTTTGCTGGGGGTCGTGGGCGAATACGCGCAAACTCACCGCGGGATATCCGTTCTCACTCTTCTACTGGGACTATGTCATTGGCATCCTGATCGGATCCCTGCTCTGGGGATTCACGCTGGGCTCCATGGGCGATGCACACCTTTCCTTCATCGCGAATCTGCGAGGCACGGACGCGACGCATCTCCTCTTTGCGGTCGCTGGCGGCGCTGTCTTCAATGTCGCGAATCTATTGCTCGTGGCTGCGATCGATGTAGCAGGAATGGCCGTTGCGTTTCCCGTCGGAATCGGATTAGCACTCATTGTCGGTGTCATTCTCAATTACTTCATCAATCCGGCAGGGAATCCGCTCTTGATCTTTGGCGGCGTCGCCCTCGTCGCCATCGCGATTTTGCTGGACGCATTGGCCTACAGACGTCGCGAGGCTGTGGGCACGATCTCGGCGCGTGGCGTCGTGTTGAGCGTCATCAGCGGCCTTCTCATGGGAACATTTTTCCCGCTGGTTGCAAAGTCGACATTAGGCGTCCACGCGCTTGGTCCCTATGCAGTGGCCTTCGTGTTCGCGATTGGAGTCATCCTATGTACGCTGCCGTTGAATGCCTACCTCATGAGGCATTCCCTCACCGGCGAACCCAGGACGACCTTCGCGCAATATGCTTCTGTGCGTACGTCGTGGCACTTCTGGGGCATCGTCGGTGGCATCATCTGGTGTACCGGAGCGGTGGCAAGTTTCGTGGCCTCTAAGGCGAATCTAGTCGGCCCCGCAGTCTCCTACGCAATCGGCCAAGGCGCGACGATGGTTTCTGCGCTGTGGGGTGTGTTTATCTGGCGGGAGTTTGCCAATGCACCGCGGAACTCCCGTAAATTGATTCCATGGATGTTCCTGTTCTTTATCGGAGGGCTTGCTGCCATCGCGCTCGCACCTCTTATCCATTCGTCACATTAGTAAAGCTGAGGGACCATGTCGCGAAAAATTGTTGTGATTGGAAGTCTTAATCTTGATCTTGTTGCGAAAGTAGCGCGGATGCCAACGGAAGGCGAAACTCTCACCGGTCTGGGATTTGCCACATATCCGGGTGGGAAGGGGGCAAATCAGGCTGTAGCAGCCGCTCTCTTGGGCGGTGATGTCGCCATGGTGGGACGGGTGGGGACGGACAACTTTGGAGAGCAGCTGCGGGAAGCGCTCAATGGCGCCGGCGTGAATAGCTCCTGCGTACGCGAGACACCAGGATCGTCAGGCACTGCCGTCATACTTGTCACTCCAGGCGGAGCCAACTCCATCGTGGTGATCCCGGGCGCCAATGGCGCGATCTCGCCGCAAGAACTCGATTTGCATGCCGGAGTGATTGAGGGCGCCAGTATCGTACTTGCGCAACTCGAGGTGCCGCTCGAAACAGTGGTGCATGCGGCAGAACTCGCAGCGACGCACGGCGTGCCATTCGTTCTAGATCCGGCGCCGGCGCAGGGCTTGCCTCTGGAGCTTCTCAAGAACGTAACTTGGTTGACGCCCAACGAAACAGAGACGATGATCCTGCTTCAGTCGCTCGGACATGAGTGGAACGGTGACCTGGAAGATGAAGCAGGCATTGCGGAAGCGGCGGAGAAGCTGCTGGCGACCGGTGTGCGGAACGTGATCCTCAAACTATCCAGCCGCGGAGTCTATCTTCGCGGAAGGGACGTCGTCGGGCGATTTGTGGATGCGCCCAAAGTTAAGGTTGTCGATACCACCGCGGCAGGCGACACCTTCAACGGCGCGTTTGCGTACGCCCTCACAGAGAAGGCCGATCCGGTCGATGCTGCGCGCTTTGCTTGCTTTGCCGCAGCCGTTTCCGTGACGCGTCCGGGAGCGCAGCCTTCCATGCCCCACCTTGATGAGGTCAGAGCTCTCATCAAGGCAATAGGCCCTCCCGATGGAGAGGTGCTTCGCGAATTCCCAGTTCAGCTTGGGCAGCGGGCATAAATATAACGACGGGCGAGCTCTTTATCTGGTTCTTGAGTGTTGTTCCGTTGTTGCAGTCTTTATGGTGATCAATGTTGCTTGGACGATCATTCTCTCGCGCCGACACTGGAGTGGGCGTAGCTATTGGCTATTAGGGGCAGTCGTTTGGCTGGCCGCGATCGAGATTGATTTTGCACACCACTGAAGCGACTTCCGCCGAGTACAGATCGCTGGCGAGAGGCTTACTCGCGGTTATTCCCACGACTTGTACTGCTTGGTCCAGGTGCTCTGCGGATAGTCTTTGTGCAAGGCGTCGAAGAGGGCGTGCGCGAGGTTGGTGGTGAGGTTGGGATCCTTGGGGTCGCCAGTCTCCTTGTTCGTTTTGGAGTCATAGGGTAGTTCGGTGCGGCAGGAATTGCGCAGGACACGGTTGGCTTCACCGAGGAGGTCGGGGGTGTGCGGGTCGGTGGGGTGGAGCTTCCACCAGGAGAGAGCCTGGGTGGCGAAGTACTGGGAGGCGGAGGGGATCCTTTCGAGCGCGGCAACTTCGGTGGCGGCCTCGGAGGTGTCGACGGTGGTGAGGAAGAGGGGTTTAGCGAGGGGCGTCTGCGGTGGTTTTCTGTAGCTGTTGTACTGGGGGATGTCGTCCACGGTGCCGTATGGTTGGGGGACGGTGGTGCACCACCAGTTCTGGCGGTACTCGTCGTAGGTCGCGAACGCATTTCGGCGCTCCTCTCCGTAACGGACACTGGGTTCGGTGGAGGCGAAGCGCATGAGAGCGAGCAGGCCGTTGAGCTTGCGATCGTTCGCTGTGGTGGAATCGTTGTATGCGGCGAGCAGAGGCGCCCACGCGGGGCGGCAGTGGACGAGCAGCGGCGTCATGCTGCGGGCGACGGAGGGCTGGTCGAGAAGAATGGCGCGGACCAGTGCGGCTTGGGCGACTTGGTAGCGAAGGTTTTCTGGGAGGGCGGAGCTTTCCGCGGAAGCGGCGAGCAGGCGCAGCGGCATATCTCGGTTGAAGGCGTTGGCCGCGTCGGCGTCGAAGAGCTTCGTAGTGCCGGGGGTGATCTTTGTGCCGCATACATCGGTGGTGGACGCGGGGATCACGTCTTCACCTTGATCCATAAAGCTTGATTCGCTAGCGGGGATGCGGCCGGTGGTGGCAAGCCACGCGTCGAGGCTGGGGGCTGAGGCGGAGTCGAGGGCGATGAACTGGTTGAGCGTGGAAGTGTTCTCGTGCTGCTTGATGGTCGGCAGCACGGCGAGAAGTTGATCGCGCGTGGCGGAGTCGCGTGGGAGGAGGCGCAGGCGATGGTAGGTGACCGTGACGTAAGCCGGGTCAGACGGTGGAACGGCCGCCGCGGCCCGGATGAGGTCGGGTGTGGCAGCGTCAGCGGGGTGAGCGGACATCAGGGCGGCGACAAGCCAGACGGTACTGTGGGTAGTTTGCCAGTGGCGGAGTATGTCCGCCGTGGCTTGAGCGACGTCCGCATCGGTGTGCGGCAAGTGGTGTCCGTCAAAGGAGGTCGGCGTTTGGTCGAGGTTGTTGATGTCGTCGATCCAGGCAATCATTCCGGCGGCATCATCTTCGGGACCATGGGGTGGTGCGGGCTTTTCGGGGTCCGATTGGTTGGTGCGAAGCCAGGTGAGGTCGATGAGGGATTGGCCGAAGTTGCGCGTCTCGGGATTCTGGAGACGCTGGGCGAGAACGACGGCCTGGGCGTCGGGTTGCAGGCGAAGGTCGACATAGTCGAGCAGGTTGTCGATGTCGTTCTGCATGGAGTCCATGCGAGGGTTGGCGCGCATGGCGAGGAGTTCTTTCTGCGCCTGAGTGAGGGTTGAAAGGAAGCCAGATTTTGCGGCGGCCCGCTCCGCGGGGGTCCCGTTGGCATCGCTCCGGTGAGTGTCAGCTACGGTCGATTGACGGATGAGGCTGCGCGCAATGAGATACCGGGAGACGACGCTCCAAGGCGAGGCTTGATCAACGGCGATGGCTCGGAAGCCGGTGATGGCGGCGTTGAAATCGAGTGCGTAGAAGCGGGCTGCAGCGATTTGGTAGGCGCGGTCCTGTTGCAGCCAGAGAGGCGTGCTGGCAGGGAGAAGCGCGGGGAGATGGGGCGGAAGGGGCGGTGGTGGAGGCTGGCCGGGTCCGAAGAATTGGCGGGGTTTACCGTCGCCGCAGTTGGAGAACACGGCGTCCTGGCCGCGGGTCCACTCGATGACGGAGAGATCGTGGGGTCCGTAGCTTCTGGAGAGCGCGGAGAGGTTGTGGGCGGCGGTAGCGAAGGCGTTATCGAGGCAGTTAGTGAAGTCTTCGTATGAATCACCAGTCGTGCTGCGGTTTACCTCGAGATCGGCGTTAGGCATGTAGCCGTCGATGGGGCCGACCGTGGCGCGGGTCGAGATCCATGTGTGGAAGCCGGAGGGTGGCGCGGACTGCTTTGCAGCTTCGTTGGCTTGCCAGGAGTCGAGGAATTGGTGGTCGACGGCAACCGCCTGCTGCTGTTGGACCGGGGCGAGTGGGTGATGGGTGATGTAGTTGAAAGCGATGACGAGGCTGCGGGTGCGGTAGCCGGGCTGCAGAATGCCAAGATTGCCTTGGGCGTAGGCGAGATAGTTCCCGCCTGGCCCATGAGGAAGGACAAAGACGGCAAAGGGGAAGTCAGGGCCGCAACTGCTGGCGGGTATCGCGAAGAGAATGGCGCCCAATGCCGGAAGCCAGAGACGACGGTTCATCGAAGTGAATCCCCTCTGAGGCCGTGATACCCGAGTGCGTTCACGTGCGCAAGGTCTTGTTGTGTCCAGGAGCCTGGAAGAAAAACATACACCCGTTGGTGGTTGTGGATCGCGGGCCACGTTTCGTCGGTGGCGATTCCGACGCTGCCTGAGCAGAGTGGCTCACGAGCGAGGCTGGCATCTTTGGGCCGTATGGCGCGGATGGCTGCGGGTCCGCCCATCCGAAAGAACATGGGGACGGCTTCGTCTATGGGCAGCCGGCGAAGCCAGCTATCGTCGCCGCACCAACCGACAAGCGCGGTGATGGAGAGAGGTATGCCGGATGGGAGTTGGGTGCGAAGCCGCTTGAGTACGGCAGCGTAGAAGTTCCGCTGCGAAGTGGTGGCGTCGAAGTCGACCTGGATGGCGCGGACGCCAGGCTGTTGGGCTAGCGCTGCAATGTCGCTGGCGGTTTCGGCAATGGTGTCCGTCGTAGGTAGGAAGTCGGGTGCGGTTTCGATGCGCACTACGGCCATCAGCCATGTGTTGGTGGCGAGCCGTAAGGGCTGGCGGCGCGGGCGGACTTGCACGGTGCGGCCGATGAGGAGTTCGCGGGAGAGGAAGGCAACGCCTGTCTTTGTGGGGTCAAGGGTGGTGAGATCTTCCGGACTCTCCCACGCCCAGAGCATGGTGAGAGGCTCCTGCCGCATGGCGGGAGCGGGAAGAGCGGAGGTAGGGTCTAGGTACGTGTGACTCGCGGCTCGCCGGTGGAATCCCCATAAGGTGAGGATGGCGAGGCATGCGATCAGCGCGGGCGTCCTTTGCTTCCATGCGCGTGTCATAAGGGAAGTGTAAGTGGAGCGGAGGTACTAGCATGAGTTCAGAAAAGTCACTTAGACTCAGCGTTTTGACATTTCGGACAGCCTACTTGACCGAGAGGTTGAGCGTAGTGATGACCTCGACAGGAAGCTCTTCGAAGTGAATGGCTGCGGACTTTGCCTGGTGCTGGTTGAAGGCTCGGAGAGCGGCGAGCGTGGCGAGCAGGAGCCCGGTCACGCAGAGACACTGCAGCGGGCTCTTGAGTGAGCGTATCTCCAGCGAGACGACCTTCATGGCCAAGGGAATGAAGAGGATGAGAAACCCCCAGAAGACGAATTGGACGTTGGATTTTCCGGGCAGGTAGGAGCAGGTAAAAGGCACTTTATAAAAGCCGATGAGGCTGAGTTCAGCGAGGAGGCAGCCGATCAGAAGGAGGATGAGGAGGTGAGCGGCAACCTCGTGCAGGGGACGGAAGGTGGAGGAGAGAATGGCTGTCGCGACGAGGACGGGGGCGACGGCGAGGAGGAGGAGACAGGTGCGGGTGGCGGCGGTGTAGTCGGGTGTGGGGCGAAGCTGGGTGATGCGCAGAACCCAATTAGCGTTGAGCGAAATGGGCAGGGAGAACACGCTGCGCAGGCCGATGACAGCAAAGCTCATCATGAGGATGGTGTTGAGGAGGAAGTCCTGAGTGAGCGGGTGTGGGGCGGGCACCATAATGCCGAACTTGATGGTGCCAATGGCGATGGCGCAGACGATGGAGAGGTAGAGGGCGAATGCCAGGCGGTGCTGTCGGCTCCGGGTTAGGGCGCGCAGGCTGAAGAGGAGGACGGCGGTTTGGAGGGTGCTGCCGAAGCGAAGGGTTCGGTGGGAGCCGCGGGCTGCGGGGACGAGGTCGGGCTCTTCGATGGTCTTGCGCAGGGTATGGAGGTAGCAGAGCAGAAGGGAGGTCACGGCTCCGGCGGTGGAGAGGGCGACCGCGATCTCAGCGCGGGTGGCGAGCCAGGTGAGGGAAGTGGGGAGGACTCCGTTGAGTTGGAGGCAGAGGGCGTAGAACCAGAAGGTCGGCGTGAAGGCGACGAGGTTGTGGGCGATGGGGAGTGCCATAACGATGACGGGAATTGCGGGCAGCATGAAGAAGCTGCAGAGGAAGTAGGCGAAGGCGAGGATCTGTAAAAGGGCGGAGAGGCGAAGGAAGATGCGTCGGGGGAGAAGGAGTGCGGCGAATCCTTGCAGGGTGAGGACGGAGGCGTAGAGGAAGAGGACCAGCGCGAGATTGGCGATCCAGAAGGCGGCGAAGGAACGGAGGATGCCGTAGCCGGGGCCGAGGGAGACGCAGACGGCGAGGCTGGGGAGGGCGTTGAGCGCGAGGACGGCGAGGGCGATGACGGCGCTGGACGCAGTGATCTTGGCGGCGAGAATGGTGCGCGGCTTGACCGGTAGAGGAGCGAGGACGAGGATGTCGCGGCGGTCGGGGAAGGTGGAGTCCCAGGTGACGACGGTGATGAGGCCGACGACGAGGGTGGTGAGAAAGAAGAGTGTCTCCCCCGTTTCGGTGGGGGAGGACATCACGGCCCGGGCACTGAGGATGAGGCTGAACATGATGAGGATGCCGGAGAACTGGCCCAGGAAGGCGGTGACGTCGGCCTTGACGGAGAGGGCTTCGAGGTCGATGACGCGCAGGAGGAACTGGCGGCAGAGGACGCGGAACTGCAGGGGCAGGCGACGGAGGAGTGGATCAACGAGATCAGGCATGGATGAGGTCGGCGATGTCGCGGGCCATGGAGTCGGTGTCCTGCTCGACGGCGAGCTGGGAGAAGATGGCCTCGAGGGTGGGGAGGGCCATGAGGGTGCGGAGGTTTTCGATGGAGTCGTCGGCGACGAGCTTGCTGCGATGGAGGATGACGATGCGCGAGCAGACGCGCTCGACGGTGTCGAGTTCGTGGGAGCTGAAGAGAACGACCTTGCCGCGGGCGGCGAGTTCCTGGATGAGGCTGCGGAGGATGAGAGCGGAGCCGACGTCGAGGCCGGAGAAGGGTTCGTCGAGGAGAACGAGGTCGGGATTGTGGAGGAGGGCGGCGCTGATGAGGACCTTCTGGCGCATGCCCTTGGAGTAGCCGGAGATGGACGCGTGGCGATCGTCGTAGAGGCCGAAGATGCGGAGCATACCGTCGATGCACGCAGACGATTCTTTGGCAGGGAGGTCGCGGAGTTGCGCGACCATGGTGAGGTATTCGACGGCAGAGAGATGGTTGTAGAGGTAGGGCTCTTCGGGGACGTAGCCCATGCGGCGCTTGTAGGCGATGAGGTCGTCGTGGATGGGCCTGCCGTTGAAAAAGATTTGGCCGGAGGTGCTGTCGATGAGGCCGGTGATCATTTTCATCGTGGTCGACTTTCCCGACCCATTAGGGCCGAGGTAGCCGGTGACCTCGCCGGCGCGGGCACAGAAACTGACGTCATCGACCGCGGGAATACCCGCATAAAGCTTGGAGACACTACATAGTTCGAGCATGATTCGGCGCCTTTCGAGACTGAACCAGATCTCAACTAAGACCGAGCAGCTGGAACTCGCCCTCGTATCCTTCCATCTCTTCTTCGACCTCGTCTGGTCCGTTCGATAGAGATCTAAAGACCATGTGAGCGAGTGCGGTTGGCAGTACAGCCAAGAGGAGCTTCGCCAAATGTCTCTCGCTGGCCATCTCCATCAAGATAACGCCAACCATCGCCGGCGGAAGAACTCCGACATATAGTGTGAGCATCAAGGGGAGGCTTGTTCTGCCAGGCATCCGAGGACGGTTGAACGGTACGGCTCGCTGAAACGCGAAGAATCCATCCGTCAGCAGAACGCAAAGGCAGAGCCCAAACACCGCCTGAACGATTAGCTCTCTCGCATCCCATCCTGCCACTTGCAGCGACACCAGGATGATGAACATCGCACCCAAGGCACACAAGAACGTCCATCGGCGTGCGGCCGCCGCACATTCGCTGATCCGCACCCCGGTGATGCGAAAGACCCATCCCGCTGACAGGCTGAGCGGAAACGCAAAGGCGGCACGCAGTCCAGCGATCACCCAGAAAAGCAACAGCGGCATGACCGCATGTAGACCGCGCACGGAAAGGGTGTAGTGAAAATGTCCCCCAGACGGACTTACCGCTGTAGCACAAGTGACCGCCAGCGCTAGACCCGCTCCGCAATACATCGCCAGGTACACCTGGTAACGATTGTTGCGCGCCATGGTCTGCCCGATGAAGTGAAAGACCGCGCGTTCCCCCGGACGTCGCACCATGCTGTGTACGATACGGTTCAACCAACGCCAGCCCTGCCACTTGCTGCGCGAGCTTCCTTCGATCGCCATCTTCCGCATGCGCGCCCACGCCATCGGATACGTCACCACCGTCACGACCGCCACCCTCACCGTGCCGCGAACCGCATACCGCGCCATCTCGTTCGCAAAAGCCGGCGCAGCATCTCCATGAAGCAACTGCTCGTACAGACCCAAAAACCAAATCGGCGGCACGAACCGCGCCATCCCCAGCGGCCCCGATAACACTGCCTGCATCGAGTCGACATACTTCACGCAATGCAGCATCAGCAACACCAACCCCGTCACGGACAACATCTGCATCACGGGCGAAGCCATGCGAAACCGCGCGGCACCCAGCACGCAAAGCAGTACCCCGCCCAGCGCCAGAAAGAACAAAGCCGCAAACACTCCCGCCAGCAGCACCGCGGCTGCGTGTGCATACATTTGCCGAAAGAAATCGCCTCTGCTAACCGCCGGCAGCATCCATATCCCGAAGAAGTTGCAGGCAAACAAAAACAACCCCAGGAACGCAATCAGCGCCATTGCCTTCGCCGCCAGCATTTGCAGTGGCTTCAATGACAAGGTGGTCAGCACCAGAAAGTCCAGCCGATCAGGAAACAGCATTTCCCATTCGAAGATCGATACGGCCCCCATCACCACAAAGGAAAACAGTACGAAGAAGTAGTGGTCCTCAATTACATTCCATGGTGGTCTCGGGAATGGTTTCGGAGAATAGAGCAGCTGTAGAAAGAACGTAATCATCAGTTCGGGCACAGCAACAATCGATAGGGCACGCACCACCGTCGTTTGCGTGTCGCCGTCCACCTGCAGCGTGTCATTGTCGAAGAAGCGCCGGAAGAAATGGTCGACCAGGATCCGAGTGATGCGGTAGCTCTCAACCATGGCGCACCTTCATTACGCTAACCATCTCCTGCGCTACTTGCTCTGTGTCTGTTTGCTGCACGAGTTGCGCAAATACGCTCTCCAGGGTTGGCAATTCCATCAGCCTTGTCAGATCGCTGGGCGCGGCGTCCGCAACCACCTTGCCCTTTGCCAGCACGATCACGCGATTGCATACCCGCTCCACCACCTCCAACACATGCGAGATGTAGAGAATCGCCTTCCCCTCGGCTGCCAGAAGCACCAGCAAGTCCTTGAACAGCCGCGCCGACACAGCATCCAACCCGGATAGCGGCTCGTCGAACACAATCAGCTTCGGATCATGCAGCAACGCCGCCGCAATCAACACCCGCTGCTTCATCCCCTTCGAATAATCCGTCAGCGCCGAATACTGCGCCGCCTCCAGCGACAACAACTGCAGCAGCGTTCGAGCCTTGCGCTCAATCACGCTCTCCTGCATCCCCCGCAATCGCCCGATGAGCTGCAGATACTCAAATCCCGAAAGATGGGTATACACCTGCGCCTCTTCGGGAACATATCCAAGCTGCGCTCGATACGACGCGAGATCGTCGTGGATGTTTCGGCCGGCAAATAGTACCTTGCCCTTGGTCGGCTGAATCATGCCAATCACCATCTTCACCGTCGTCGACTTGCCCGAGCCATTCGGTCCAAGGTAGCCCAGCACTTCGCCCTCGCGCAGGACAAAGCTAACGTCTTCAACGGCGGGGATGCTGCGATAACTCTTCGACACATTCCTAAGTTCCAGCATGATCACGACCCCTATGTAGCATACTACTTGTGATAGCATACTACATAGTCATGAACGCGCCACGCCTTTCCCATACCGCGGCCCTTATCCTCAAGGCAATCAGCCTCGGCTACTGCTATGGCCTGGATGTCATGGAGATCACAGGCCTGCCCAGCGGCACCGTCTACCCCGCTCTTCGTCGGCTGGAGCGGGACGAATTTGTCGAGTCCAAGTGGGAGCCGGAAGAGCAGGCCACCGCCAAGCAGCGCCCGGCTCGCCGATACTATGAAGTCACTCGCGAAGGAAAGGCAGCTGCATTCGCCGCCACCCAGAGATACCCCTTGCTCGCACACCTTGTTCCGGAGAAGCGATCATGAGCCAGACTTCTGCTCCGACCCTGCCGCCCCTTGACCGCAAGCTCCTTGGCGTGGTCGCGCGACTTGTCCCGCTCGCGGAACGTGAGGAATGGTCCCGCGCGTGGCAGGCTGAGCTATGGCATATGCATCATCGGAAAGGACTGCGTCACAGGTCAGCTCTTATGACGATGGCTGATTTCTCCATCGGCCTCACCCGTGACGCACTATGGCTTCGCACCGAGAGTTGGAGACGCACCTTCACTGGAACGGCTGGTCTTTGCATCGTCTCTCTTTTTGGTCTGATTGTCATCGCATCTCTAATCACACTAGTCCCCCAGGCAGGCTTGCGTGCTTTTGGCGCCTCCCTGGGTCAGCAATTCGACCGGTCACTGTTCGCTGCTCCACTCATCCTCTTCGTTGCGTTCGCCAGCGCATCCAACAGACACATCGAGCGAGGTCCGCAAAGCAGAGGGCGCTTCTGGATCAAGCAGCAAGCCTTCTTGTCGGGAAAAGCCGTCCAGGTCTTAATACTCGCCTTCGCGTTGAGCGTGGATATTTGTCAGCCCATGCGCCAGGCACTCCCCGATACGACGGACTTCTTCCAAGTATTTTGGTTCGTTCTTTTCTCGCTGATTGGGTTACGCTGGGCAATTAACGATCAGGAGCAACGTTGCCGGCATTGCCTGCAGTCACTGGCTACGCCAGCTCGGGTCGGGCGTCCCTCGCATAATCTGCTGGAGTGGAACGGTACGGAGTTGAGCTGCAAGCGGGGCCACGGGCTGCTCAGCATCCCAGAGATGGAGACCAGCTGGTGTCAATCCAGCCGCTGGATCGTCCTCGAAGCGTATCGGTTGAGAGTCGATGAAGATCGCTACTTGGAAATCGGCTGATATTTATCGGTCACTTCGGCTCTTCATGAGCGAGACAAGCTCTTCGTTCTACCTCATGCCACGCCTTCACGGAAGGGCAGAGCCTTGGCGTCGCGCTGGGTCTGCTCGAGAAAGTCAGGCCCAGTCCTGCATCATCTTGGTTCGTGCATTTCGGGAAGCTAGCAACGGGATACGCGCTCATCCTTCTCGCCGACGCTGAGACCTTTCCTCGGCCTCGAGTCGGCACAAACTCGACTAATCGGCTGCCGGCTTGGTGGCTGCACCCTGGACGATGAGGTCGTTGTCGACACTGAAAGTGCCCGGTGTGGTGTTAGCCTGCATGCCGGCGATGGCCTTGTCGCCTTCGTTGTTGACCACGCCGTAGAGCGTTACATTTCCGTTCTTCACGATGATGTGGATGGCATGAAAGCCGCGAGGCGGATCGTTGGTAACGCCGCCTGCGGCGCGTGCGATGCTGCGGCCAGGTCCAGTGGCTTGTCCGACGGTGCCCTGGTTAGCGTTGTATTTACGCAAAGCGGCCTGGGTAAAGATGCGATTGTATACGGCAGCGCGGATACGGTCGTCGTTGTTGGAGAGCGGGAGTACCTCAATCTGGTTGTCGACCGACTCGACGCCCGGAATACCCTTCAGTGCGCCGTCAACGTCATTTTTGAGGATAGGACGAGAGGCGTAACCCTTGACGACAACGGTCTTGCCGTGGAATCCGAAGGTTATCCAATCGAAGACGTTGTAATTTGTGAGGCGAGCGAGCTTCTTTTGGACCTCCCTGGTGATGCGGAGGGTGTCCTCCTGCGACCAAGTGGGGCCTGGTGCGGCGTCCTGTGCGAGGACGATGGGAGCGGCTAGGCTGAAGATCAGAGCCGCCGCAAGAACTTGTAGGGTGACACGAACATGACGAGTTAGAGAATGCCGAATGTTCATTAGTTGACTCCGCTAAGGTTCCTAGGTTGCCAGTTACAGTGTTGTGTTGTCCAAATGCCGACTCCGGATACGTTTGTTTGGCAATTTGAAACCACTATATGGTGGAAACTAGCAGAAATACTAGTATTAACTGAAGCCATGTTCCTAATGATCTCTAATCCAGGAACTACACGCGTCCATTGGGCAAATCGTACGTTGCCCCTGTTATTGCTAATATTTCCTTTGTTTTCTATGTCTTCTAACCTCCGACAGCTCCTTAAAAACATGGGAAAGCTTCCCACTGAATCTCGGTCGGGAGACCACTGAAGGCAGCACGATCGAACCGGTGGATCAGGATTTGCCAACCGGCCGTCGAGCAAGGTGGATTCGGCTGGGATCCAAGCTCTAAAGAAGCTGACGGTCTGGGATCCGGAATCGGAGCCGAAGCGTTGAGCATAGCTTGTTCGCAGAGAGTTATTCCTAAGGTTGCTGTTTCGCCGACCTAAGTTGATCGACTAACTTTCCAGCGGCGTTCACGATCAACTCAGGGCGATCGTGGGCAATGTCGTGCGAACTGCCCTTGGCAAAAGTAAGCGTTCGATTGGGCGCTTTGGCTGCGAAATCTTTGTGGGCCTGAATCCAGAGCATAGTGTCGAAGGTCATGCTGGGTGGGAAGGGCGTCCGTTCGGAGACGATTACGATGCACGGAATCGAATCCGGCCAAGCAGCTTTGTGAAAGGCGTGGGTGGTCTCGACATAGGCGTCCGTAATTGCTTTCTGGGTTCGAGTCTGCTTGCTTGGATGCGCGGCTGCTTCTTCGGCAACCATAGGTTGAATGATGGGCGCCATGTGCGCTACTTCTTCGTCGGTAAAAAACTCAGGCAAGTTCGTATCGACAAGCACTGCGCCAGCGATCCAATCTGGATGGCGTATTGCGAGATAGGTCGCGATCATCCCGGCATACGAGTGCGGAATCAGAACGAGATCGTGAGTTAAACCAAGTTGCGTGAGTCCAGCCTCAAGGTCAGCAACCGCATCCTCCATCCGGTATGGAGGGGGAACTTCATCGCTCGCTCCGAAGCCCGCACGATCATAGGTGATGATCTCGGAGCCAGTGCGTTTGGCGAGTTTGGGGAGGATGCTGTTCCAATAGCTGGAGTCGGCGCCTCCGCCAGCGTCCAAAACCAGTGCAGGCAAACGGCCGGGGAGGACATGAAATGTCAGATGATGACCACGGATAACTACGTCACACGTCGACGGGCCGACAGGAGTTTGCGCAAATAATTCGACCGCGCACATAGGCAGAAACAAAGTAACCAAAGCGAATCGCCTCAGAGCCTCGATCATCCTGCCTCCGAATTCCTTGAATAGGGTTGCGCCTATCCGGGACGGCGCCGGAGTCACAAACTAGCTTCCGGTTCGCCCAACTAAGGCTATCAGGGATCGCTGTTACCACTACGGTGGCAAGGCTTACTGGAAGAGTTCCAATGCCGACCGAGAACTTCCTCCGCGCGACTGTGCCCCACTGATTGCCGTGTAGGGGCGGCTATCATGGTCCTGCACAAACTCACTGAGTGCATTGGCCTGTTCTCAACAACTGAAAATCGAACTTGCCGATAAGGCGACTTTCAGGATTTTCGGCGGCCTGGTGGCCGACGCGCCATAGACTTATCGGAGCCGCGCTTCTAATTGTTCAAGAGTGAAGCCTTTGGTTTCGGGAAAGAACGCGAGAGTCACTACGAACTGGAGCGCCATCAAGCCGCCAAAGATCATGAACGGCAACGACGAAGATTTCGCAGCCATCCATGGAAAGATCTGCGAAATGACTCCGTTCATTATCCAAAGTGTGGTGCTGCCCAGCGCCTGCCCTTTTACACGTACACCGTTGGGAAAAATCTCGCTCATATAGACCCAGATCACCGCGCCGGAAGAAATGGCAAACGAAGCGATGTAGACTGCAAGAAGATAGATCAAGGCAAACTGCCATCGACCGGACATGAAGATGGCGGCAATCCCACTGAGTGTGATCGTCATGCCAACACAGCCCGTCAACAGCAACGTCTTGCGTCCCAGGCGATCAATCAGGCTCATCGCTACGATCGTAGACGCGAAGTTAACGAATCCGACGATCACAGTTTGTATGCCGCCGTTCACTCCGGAAAACCCGGCAGCGGCAAAGATATCGTTGAGGTAGTACAGTACGGCGTTGATACCGGAAAGCTGATTGAATGCGGCGAGCGTAATCGCAAGCAGGATGGGATGGAGATAGGCGCGCTTGAACAAAGGTTCTCGAGAAGAAGCCGAATCCTGATGAAGCGAAGCGATAATCTCCTTAAGTTCGATGTCGGGAGCAGTGTGCCCCAACCGCTCAACTGTGCTTCGCGCATCCTCGATACGATCTTGCCTGACCAGCCAGCGCGGACTATGCGGGATGCTCAGCAGCATAACAAGAAACAGGATTGCTGGAAACGCCGAAACCCCAAATTCCCAGCGCCACTCCACAGCTCCAAGGTGCAGCGAGCTCACCGTGAAGTTCGAAAAGTAGGCCAGAAGAATACCGATGACAATGTTGATTTGAAATAGCCCGACGAGGCGGCCGCGGTAAGCAGCCGGTGCGAGTTCAGCAACATACACCGGCCCCAAGACCGAAGACCCACCAATGGCGAGACCTCCAATAAATCGAGCGATTAGGAAGGATGGCCAGTTCCACGCTAACGCGCAGCCTACGGCCGAAACGATGTACAGCGCGGCGAGCCATCGCAACGTGGTGCGAGGCCCTAGTCGATTTCCGATCTCTCCAGAGGAGACGGCGCCAGCTACCGTGCCCCATAGAGCGATGGATACGGTGAATCCCAGCTGCAATGGAGAGAGATGGAACTGCGCCGTCAAGGCTCGTGTCGTACCGGCAATGACGGCCGTGTCGAAACCGAAGAGGAGGCCTCCCAGCGCGCCGGTAACCGAGCTGCGAATCAAATAGCTATTCAGTGCCAATTCCTAGTCCCTTTTCCGTCTCCGGCAAAATGAGTCGCCTCAAACCCTTCAACCTAACGCATTCCATCGCCGTGCCGTAATAGTGCCTAGTGCATGACGCGCTCTTTGGCAGTATCCAACGGATCCTGTCCCCGAGCCGGAAGAGCGGGCACATACTTTTCGAGAAAGTCCCATACGCGCTCATAGGCGCGCTCATCGGCTTCCTTACCAAACATGCCGTGCTTACCACCAGGGACCGTGTAGAGTTCGTTTGGCTGGTGCGCTGAATCCAGAAGCGCGTGAAGGTGCCTGGATTGGCTGTAAGGCACCGTAGGATCCTCGTCGCCATGCAGGATAAGGATCGGCGGCAAGCCAGGATGAACGTAATGGATGGGCGACACCTGTTTGGCCTCCGTAGCCCTCTCCGCAATGCCGGCGAACCAGGTCACTGCGTATGTTTTGCGGTTAGCGCCCTGAATCAGATCCCAAAGATCGGTGGGGCCGTACCAGTCGACCACAGCCGCCACTTTCATTGGAACGTCCAAAGTCTCGTCCGCCGGACAATCGTCATCCAGTCCATCGGAATCCTGAAGCATCCCTGCCATCAGTGCAAGATGTCCGCCCGCTGAATGACCGGTAACGATGATCCGGGAAGTATCCAGATGAAACTGCTTCGCATTCCGGTAGACCCAGCGTAACGCGCAGCGAGCGTCCTCGGCTGCGGCGGGAGCAGGCGCCGTACCCGACATTCGGTACTCCACGTTAACAACGTTCCATCCTCTGGCGACCCACGGCATAAAGTAGGGAACAGCTCCGGTTCTGTCTCCGAAGAACCATCCACCGCCGTGATAGTAGATGATCGTAGGAACGGGAACGTCCGTCTGCGCCTGCCACACGTCCAACTTCAATTGCGTCCCGCTCTGGAATCCGTACACTTGATCGGGATACACCAGATAGTTCTGAGAGACGGATTCAGACCAGCGCACCGAATCGGATGTGGTCGACTGCGAGAGGGCTCCGACCGCACTGATCGCGAGCAGACATGCACCCAAATAACGTGTAATCGGCACGATGACTCCTATGAAAACGGGCCCGAACGGTTTCGCAAATAGTGTTTAACGAAAGAAATATTGTTCGTTTCTTACTAAAACACCTTATGATAGTATTCTTCAAGGCGTCAAGAGAAAATTACGGCTCTTTTGCCCGTCGTGGCGAGGGATTCGGGCCTGGAGTACGAACATGGCGTATTTGGCGGTCGACCTGGGTGGATCCCATGTGACCTGCGCGGTCGTGGCAGATGGCGTCCTGGTTGCTTTGGACGAGTTTTCCCTTTCTGACTCGCGCAACCTGGCGACTGTATTGCCTGCGTTGTCGGCTACCCTACAGCGCCTCCGCGAGACAGCCGGCTGTCCAATCGACGGAGTGGGACTCGGTTTCTGCGGCCTTGTCCACGAAGAGAAAAACCGCATTGTTTCCACCAATGGAAAGTTTGTCGACGCTCCCCACCTTGACCTGAACGAGTGGACGAGCCAGACGCTACGCGCTCCCCTTCGGATCGCGAACGATGCACGTCTTGCCTTGCGCGGCGAAATGTCGGCGGGTGTCGGCAAAGGTGAGGTTGATGTTGTCATGTTCACGCTCGGCACGGGAATCGGAGGAGTTGTCGCACTCAATGGACGACTGCCCTCTGGCGCTCATGGGCTGGCGGCCTGTCTCGGAGGACACGTCCCCGTGACCCTGCAAGGTCGACGCTGCACCTGTGGCGGAAAAGGTTGCGCCGAGTCAGAGGCGTCTGGATGGGTGTTGCCTGCCCTCTGCCAAGAGCAACCAGACTTTATGACCAGTCGCCTCTCGGGAGCTGCGCTGAACTTTCAGAACCTGTTCGAGTTCGCTGCGGAGGGCGATGCTGTCGCTATTCGCGTTCGCGACCATTGTTTGAAGGTATGGGGAATGATGACGGTCACCGCAGTCGTTGGCTACGATCCGGCGGTCGTGATCTTCGGAGGTGGCGTGATGAGGGCTGCCAACGTGATCCTCCCAAGCCTGCGAGCCTATGTGCGGCACAATATATGGGCTCCGCTCAGCGAACCACGCATCGTCGCTGCGGAGCTCGGAAATCACGCAGCGCTGTACGGTGTTGAACTTCTGTTCCAGGAGACGCGATAGTCATGTATGACAGGCATCCCTTTATTTCAGTGGGGAGCGCGGACGAATGTCTTGCGGGATGGGAACAGATCGTCCAGACGCTCGGCGGGTTGGACGGACATATCTGCATCGAGTGCTATCCCGGAGTGTTTGTTGATGAGTTAGAGCGAGCCGTGCGGGTGGCTCTTCCGGAGGCCGCGGTCTGGCGCACGGCCGATCTCTTTTTGGCGCCAAGCCAGATCGATGAGAAGTACGCGTCGCTGCTAACAGACGACCCTGTCTTCGGGGTGATGAATGCAGCAGAGCTTCGCGACTTTCTGGACGGTGAGAAGCTGCGTACCACCCAGCGGGAGTTGGCGCAATGCGCAACCTCGATAGTCATCGGTACAGGCGCGTCCCTCGTTTGTCCTGAGCCGTCGACGCTAATCTATGCAGACATGGCACGTTGGGAACTGCAGATGCGCCAGCGACGGAATGAGATCTCAAATCTCGGTATAGATAACTATGAGGAGCGCGCCGCGTTGAAATACAAACGGGCATTCTTTCTCGATTGGCGCGTTGCCGATCGAAAGAAGCGGCAGCTGCTCGACAAGATCGACTACCTCCTGGACACCAACACGCCGGAAGCTCCAAAGATGATCTCTGGTGGTGCGTTCCGGCGGGGGCTGGCGAGAGCGGTCACGCGGCCATTCCGCATAATTCCCTTCTTCGATCCTGGACCGTGGGGCGGTCACTGGATGGAGCGCGTGTGTAACCTGCCAGACGATGGTGCACCCAACCATGCCTGGTGTTTCGATTGCGTACCCGAGGAGAACAGTCTGTTGCTCGGCTTCGGGGAGCACCGCGTCGAGATCCCTGCGATCGACCTGGTGTTTGCCCAGCCGGAAGCGCTGCTCGGACCTGACGTCTATCGCCGCTTTGGCGATGAATTTCCCATCCGGTTCGATTTCCTCGACACGATGGGCGGAGGAAACCTGTCGCTCCAGGTGCATCCGCTGACGCAATATATACGCGAACATTTCGGCATGGACTATACCCAGGATGAGAGTTACTACATGCTGGATGCGGGGCCGGAGGCCACAGTCTACCTAGGTCTGAAAGAGGGGGTCGACCGAGAGCGCATGACTTCCGATTTGAAGCGCGCAGCAGAAGGCGACTTCGACTTTCCCGCAGAGCAATATGTCAACCGATTCCCTGCGCGTAAGCACGATCACTTCCTCATTCCTGCGGGAACAATCCATTGCTCCGGTAAAGACAGCATGGTATTGGAGATCAGTGCGACGCCCTATATTTTCACCTTCAAACTGTGGGATTGGGGCCGCCTCGGGCTTGATGGCCGCCCCCGGCCAATTCATCTTGAACACGGGCTGACAAATATCCAGTGGGACCGCACCACGCGTTGGGTGGAGTCATCGCTTGTCAACCACTTCGAGACCGTAGCTGCTGGGGAGGGCTGGCGCGAAGAACGGACAGGATTGCACGAGCTCGAATTCATCGAAACCCGACGCCACTGGTTCCAGGCTCTTGTGAGGCATAACACCCACGGCACCGTCCATGTGTTAAACCTTGTCGAAGGCAGCGAAGCGATCGTCGAAAGTCCCGAGGGAAAGTTCGAGCCCTTCATCGTCCATTACGCGGAGACATTCATTGTTCCCGCGGCAGTAGGTGAATACACCATCCGGCCATCTGGTGTTGGCGAGGGACAGATGTGCGGAACGATGCTTGCCTACGTGCGCTGAATGACAAGCCTGCATCGATCCCGGCTCGCCGGGTCATCCTCATAAGCAACTTTCAGCGAGAGGCCAACGCCGCTCAGCTCCAGGACAGCTGCCACTCCGACTTTTCCGGGTCGATCAGCATACGACCATTGAAGAGCCGATAGGTCGCTCCTTCAAGCTTGGACGTCCGGCCAGACAGCAGCTCGACCGCGAGTTCGACGGTGCGCGGGGCTCTCGAGCCTTCACGACGAAAACTGATCTGCCATCCTTGGCTTCCTGTAGGTTCAACGGCAAGCGAAATGCGTCCGAATCGTGTTGGCGTGTTCGCGAGCGAGAAAGTCTTCCGCTTTGCGAATTCAGACAGCGGAACTCCGTCGAGCAAGCGCAAACGATCTTCGTCCTCGAGCACGAGCCGGTGACGCAGATAACGTACACATTCCGCGCTCGCCCAGTTGTGAGGCGTGTCACCCCAGAATTGCGACACCGCCGCCTGCTGTAGTGGCTGTTCTTCACGCCATGCAAACTGCGGGGATGCGTGGTTTAGAAAGCCCGTGAACGTGCGCTCTGCCCAGTCGCGAAGCCCTGCCCACAGATACATCTGCGCCACGAACGGCGCGTTGTAGGTCCAAAGCGATTCGTGCCGCAGCCATCCCGTTTCTGCCGGAACGTCTTCGACAGTGACAGCCTGCATGAGCGCGATGTGACCCCGCACGATGGGATCGTCCTTTGCAAAGATCGAGCCCGGGAAGATTGCGTGTGAAATCGGCCACTGCGCAGTCTGCGGGCGCGGTCGCATCCAGGGATCGGGCAACTTCCAGTCTGGATCGTCGTGCATCAGGATCGGCAAGTACGAAAATCCTCGCGGATCTGCCACCATCTCTCTCTTAGCGGCTTCGTCGAAGGCAGCACGGAGCTCTCGATAGAACGACGCGGCAATATCCAACTCTGGCAGCTTGAGGTTGTCGTTGCAGCGCATCACAGCGCGCAAGCCGGCCAACACCCAAAGCGTGTTGCTGAATTCGGAGTGAATGCCCCCGATACCTCCATCCGGAAAACCCGGAGCGATCAGGCCGTACCGTCCATTGGTCGAGTCGCCGCGCCGCGCTTGGTCGCGCAGCTGAATCAGGAAGCGAATTCCCAGCGCCACTTGATCGCGAAGCTCGCGCAGCATCGACCAGTCGTCCTTCAACTCGCACGCACGCACCAGGGTGAACATTGCGATGGCAGTATCTTTCCAATGCTCTCCGCCACCGCCCGCGACGATCTGCCCACTCGGCAACTGGCGGCTCCATTCACTGCGCAGTCCGTCGTCCGCCTCCTTGTCATAACCGAGGTAACGTGCAGCTTCCAGAAGAAAATTGCCGTCCACGATCCAGAGGCCGCGATAGACTGTGGGACCGACCTGAAAAACCAGGCGTCCGTCCTTGCTCTCGCGAGCTTGCTGGATATTTCTCGCGCAGCCCGCGAGAAACTCTCCGTTAGCACCGGAGAGATCGAATTGAATCGTCCCCCCAAACGGCTTCCAATTCCGCCAGAAGCTTCGAGCGCTCGCTAACAACGCGTCTGGATCAAAAGCCGTGTCCACCGTCGCTGAGCTGTCTTGCGGGATGCGGAACAGGTAGCGCGCGGGCTGTTCCGGGGAACAGGTCAGGTGTTCGAGGTAGATTTCATAGCCACCCGTCCTCGTCCACAAAACCGCTTCCTCCTTGCGTGGTTTTGCTGCCATGCAATAGATCCAGGGCTTGTTGTCTATGCGAGTAAGTATCGGGTACGGCGAGTCGCCAGCAGCCAAGTTGCAACTTGAAGAGCAGTGAACATTCAGCCGGGGCGCCACCTGCATCGCGCCGTGTCTGGCACGGACCTCGAGAAGAATGTTATCTACGCGGCCTTCTCCAGGGCGGTCGGTTGCAAACGTGATCAACTCGAAACCTACAGCAGGTCGCTCGATCAAAGTATGCACGACGGGAACAGATGGCGATTCGATCCACTGCCGTTGCACCTCGTCACAGTCCATGCCACCCAGTGTAAACTCGAGCACCGTACCGAATTGGTCGATCGAAGCAAACTGATCCAAGGGAAAGTCGTAGAGGAGGTTTCCCCGTTCGTTTACGAGGCTCTTGTGGTGATCGTCGGGAAAACAAAAGGCCGTCTGATACTGCGCGGGCGCATAACGAAAATCGACTGCGTCATAACGACTGGAGGACACGCCTTGAATCGCGGACGAAGCTCCTTTATCCGCAATGAGCGCGGATAGCGGTCTTGATGCTGCGGCTATGCCGGCAGATGCGGTGCCAGCCAACAGGCGTCTGCGTGAGAACAACGTCATAGCTCGAAATTCTTCCACGCATCCGCAGCGCGTTGTGGTTCCGAAACCCACTGCAAGGCGTCGGGATTTTCTACGAACTGGGTGTAGAGAGGTTTGTCGTTGCGAATCTTAAGCTCGTCGTACTGACGAGGGCCGCGCACCAGCAGCCGAGAGGGCATGTAGGATGGGTTTCGTTGCCAGTCGATCCTACCTGCCTCCACAAGCGGAAACCACGCCAATCCCCGGTGGGCCCTCACGCCTTCATAGACAAAACCGTACTGCCGGTCGCACAACGCTCCGAAAACCATGCGTTCGCCCGGGTCTGCATTGATGACGCAGTGCGCCCAGCCCGGCGGAACAACAACGTGGTCCCCGGGGCCCGCTTCGATGGCAAAGCATCGGCCCGGGTCGTTGCCCGCGGACTCCTGCGCGTAGATGATGGCTCGTCCTTGCCATATCTCGAAGACCTCCGGCGCGGACCAACCGGAGTGCGGAGAGATCGCATGCACATGGCCCTGGCTGCGGACCGGCTCACGACCCAGGGTTCCGGCAGCGTATGCCACGACTCCGAAGAGCAGATAGCGTCGAACCAACTCTTCACGGTCCACAGTTTTGCCTATGTCCATGCAAATTCCGTACACCGGGTCGGGGCCTGAGCACTGCGGGTCAAGAAGGCTCGGCCGGATCGCATCCAGGCTGCGCATCTCGGCCTCCGGACCGAAATAGCCGGATCCATAGGAAAAGCTTAAGCTTTGTTCCGAAAGCCGCAGCCCCAGGCCAGGATGGAACGCCTTCTCAGTCGATGGAAGTGACATGCTGCTCCTTCGTTGTGGAGACCAGCACAGCCTCGCCACCCCGCTCCAGGACCCGCAACCCGAAGCCCTCTCTCGCGATGGTGCCGTAGTCGTATCCTGCGTCGCTTGGCCAACATGCCCAGAACACGAGCGGCTCGTCCCCGGTGTTGACGACCCTGTGAGCGTGCCTTCCATCGATGT
>Ga0302312_10000209_pt1 | contig 53826 bp, 42 predicted proteins | sample III_Palsa_N2_1_FD_200529 | JGI IMG/M metagenome (GOLD analysis project Ga0302312, IMG submission 200529) | Peat permafrost microbial communities from Stordalen Mire near Abisko, Sweden - III_Palsa_N2_1 | ecosystem: Environmental > Terrestrial > Soil > Palsa > Peat permafrost | place: Sweden... | reverse complement strand
ATGCTAGTTTATATGGAACCGCAATTAAAATATCAGAAGATGGTCCAATTACCATTTTTAAGCGCGGGAAAATGATAGCCAAAGTTGGATAATATGAAATATTGTTCCGCAAACATTAGAAACCTCCAAATAACTTAAAATCGTTTAACAACTGATTCGAGTTTTGTACCATAAGGATCACAAACAAGTTTTGAAGCCTTCAAGTCATTGGATTTGAAGGCTTTTTTATTCCCCCCATTATTAATAATCTGTGAATAATATAACTAATTCATAGAACCGCATAACAGTTACAAGGGTAAATAGATAGAGCTTTACTTTCAAAAGAGCGATCATATTTGATGCCAACAGAAAGAAAACAATCTCAAAAAACCTGAAATCGAACCTTTCGAATTACTTCCCATCATCAGGCCTTAATAACGAATTAAGGGCTTCATCGAGTTGACAGAAATAAATCTACTACTAAAATAAGAGGAGTTCTTATATGAAAGATCTTGCTATTTCGACCGAAGATGCTTCTTACCGAAAGCGAATCCCGGTGCTTGATACAGACATGGCTTACATTGATGTGGGAGAAGGAGATCCGATTGTCTTCCTGCACGGCAATCCAACCCCGTCTTACCTTTGGCGCAATATCATTCCCCACCTTATACCGTTTGGACGGTGTCTTGCGCCGGATTTGATTGGGATGGGCAATTCGGGGGCTGCACCCGACGGTTCGTACCGGCTGGCAGATCACCAACGCTATCTTGATGTTTGGCTCGAGGCAATGGGTCTGAAAAGCAATGTCATTTTGGTTGTCCACGACTGGGGATCTGCACTTGGGTTTTCATGGGCTCAGCGGCATCCAGAACGGATCAAGGCTATTGTTTATTTGGAAGGAATTGTCCGGCCATTTCTGTCTTGGGACGAATGGCCGGAGTTGACAAAAGCCTTCTTCAAGGCACAACGCACGCCGGCCGGCGAAGACATGATTCTCCAGAAGAACCTTTTCATTGAATATCTCTTGCCTCTCCGGGGTATCTCTGAAGAAGCGATAGAAGTCTATCGGCGTTACTACAGAAACCCTGGTATCTCTCGCCAACCAATGCTGACATGGACGAGAGAACTGCCGATCGAGGGACAACCTGAAGATGTTACAAAAATTGTGGACTCATACTCTCGCTGGCTTGCCACCAGCCCAATACCGAAGCTGTTTATTAATGGGGATCCATCCGGATTTCTGATCGGTGCACAACGGGAATTCTGCCGGGCATGGCCAAATCAGCAAGAGGTCACAGTAAAGGGAGCTCATTTTTTACAAGAAGAAGCTCCTGCTGAAGTCGGTGAAGCTATATCGCGGTTCGTGGCAAAGGTACTTGCCGGGCAAATATCTTAAAGGTGCAGTCAAATAAACGTTACTCAATACACATAATTAGCATGCGACAATTCCAACCAATTGCCCTAAATCCATCAAAGCCTGGTTCGAATTCTGTCCCATAAGTATCACAAAGCAAGTCAAAAGCCTCAAGATGGAAGTCTTGAGGCTTTTTTCGATTGTTTGCGGATTACATTCACTGGTTTTGCACAACCTGAATTTCGAAATATTGACTCATTTTATTAACTGAATATCCCCTTCACCTTTTATAATTGATTACATTTAATAAATTTATCAACATGAAAAAGTTTTATCTTTTTATAGCCAGCCTATTATTTGAACAATTATGCCTTGCACAAACAGTAAAAACCAGTCTTTATGAACAGCATTTAAAAGGCAAGGTAAAAAGGATTGAATCAGTGTCATACAACGGAGACGCTACTAAAGGCACAGTAGACACATTGACCCCTGCAAGTAAGTTCACTGAACTATATGATGAAAATGGTAATGAAGTGGAGGAAAGCTATACTGATAAGAATGATAAGAAGGTATCTAAATGGATTAAGAAATATAATGAAAAAGGCGAAAAAATAGAGGAAGACTATTTTGCTGAAACAGGGCCGCAGGAAGCAACTACTATTTTTAAATATGATGCAAAGGGAAAACTGGTAGAATCAGATCATGAGTTTGGCCCTGATAAAACAAATTCCAATAAAACACTGTACAAGTATGATGACAGAGATAATAATGTTGAAGAGGATGTATATTCAAATGGCGACAGTTTGAAATACAAAAACATCTATCAATATGACAGTAAGGGCAATAAAATAGAAATGGATTACTGGCATGCAAAAGAAGACACTATTAGGGTGAAGTGGACATTTGGTTATAATGATGCAGGCCTTCGTGTGAAAGAAGATAGATACAGCCCGCGAGGGGAACTGCAAATTGAAAACATTTTAACTTATGAAAATATCGATAATTCGGGCAACTGGCAGCTGCAAACCAGGAAAAGCCAGGGAAAGATTAAAGAATATGCCAGGGTATTAAGTTACTCCGTTACTAAAATGAAGATTTATTACTACTAAAAATAGTGCTTGTTAGGAAGGAGTGAACTTGGACATTCAGGAGCCAAAAGATGAACATTAAATCTGCACATTTAAGCAACCCGGAGTGCCCGGCTGAAGAAACTTTGGGTTTGCCGAGCAGGCCTGTTCAAAATCCTCCTAAAGTTTGATTGCCTTAATGGGGTAGCTTCTTGGGACAATTGAGATAACTCTATTATCCGCTATCTTTGCGGGAATAAATCGTCCGAGCCAATTACAACGAGATCCCATTCCGCAAAACTAAATATGATGGAAGCAGATAAAACCATATTCCATAAATTCCTGAACCTATCCAGGGAAATCCCCGAAGCTGATTTTGATGTGATCACCCAATATTTGCACGTCCGGGATGTAAAAGCGGGTGAAGTACTCCTGCAGGAGGGAAGGACCGCTAAAGAGCTTTTCTTTGTGATCAGTGGCATTCTTAAAATTGTATCCACCAATGAAAAGGGAAACGAGATTATACAGTTCTTCATTAAAGAAAATAAATTCTGCACTATCCTTTACAGTTTCACCGATGATGTTGTTTCCCATGAAGGTATCGTGGCCGCAACCGATGGACAATTGTTAGTATTTTCAAAAGAAAAGCTGAATAGCCTTTATGAAAAGCTACCCCATTTTAAAGAGCTTGTAGAAAGTATTACGCACCGTGCCTTACTAGATAAGATACAAATCAGGAACAACCTTATGGGCGAAGAAGCTACGATCAGGTATCAGAAATTCGTTTCACAGCAACCTGATATTCTATTGCGGGTTCCGCTGAGTGATGTCGCATCATACCTCGGCATCACACAGCAATCACTCAGTCGCATCCGGCGAAATATCACTTTCTGACACGCTGCTTAAAGATATCCCTTGAAAACCTTTAGGGCAAAAAGACCCAATAGCAATTCGATCACAACAACCTCTTCGTTCATAGGATATACCTTTTTAAGCAATCTTCCAGTAAAGTTTCTCCTTGAATGGATTCACAACCGTTTCCTGCGAACCCGATATGGTCGCTATTGAATCCGCGATTCATTTCTGCCATCAGCGCTGCAGCGCTTTGTGTGAACCCAAAAGAAAGGTATGCGGATGGATATTCGTCTTCAGGTACCGGTACTGCCGATACATTTGTTGCCATAAGGTATTCTAACACCATTGCCACGTCATCACAACTATAAGTACATGGACCGGAAAATTCGACCACCCGATGCCCGGTCCAGCCTTCCTGCAGCAGTTGCGCAGCAAGCCTGCCAATATCTTTTGCAGATACCATAGGGATTGATTTCGATGTGGGTGAAATAAAGCTCATCAGCTTTCCGCTTTCACGGACAGCAGCCATGTTTCCGGTAAAGTTTTCCATAAACCAGGCAGCCCTTATCGATACTGTAGGAACATTGAGCTTTTCAAAGGCCTGCTCCATATCATGCAGTTTTCGGATAGCGCCAGTTCCATCCTGATGCTGCGCTCCAACAGATGACAAGTAAACAATTTTTGAAGGATTGGCTATTCGGATCGCCTCAGTCAATGCCTGAAGCATCAGCATGTGATCTTCAAGGGGATTCTCGGCTTCCAAAAGGGGCGGCGTCATTACAAAAACACCGTCGACATCTGCAAAAGCATTGGCTAAGGCCTGGGTATCGCGTAATTCAGCTACAACAGATATCAGACCTTCTGCTGCTAATTCCTCTGCACGTGCTGTGTTTCTTACCACTGCTTTGAAAGGAACATTCTGTTCTTGTAAATGAAAAGCTACTGCACGGCCAACATGCCCGGTAACACCAGTTATTGCATACATAATTCTATTGTTTTTATGATGCAAATTTCCAGTTAACCATGGAGTGATCGCTTATCATATGGTAAATAACACAATCAGTTGTGTTGGGAAGAAGTAGTTCAAATTCGATGGGCAACTTGTAAATTGGAGGAGGAGGTAGTAAAGATCGTGGCTATGCACAAGGACAAAATGGCCTCTAAAATACGACTGGAAAGGAGGAGCGCTAAAATAATCCTGCTCCTTCTCTATAAAGGAGGAGCGTTGCTATTCATCGAGTATTTTCCGAATCCTTTCCAACTCGATCACATCGATCTGGTCCTTGGGGCGATTTACAGCCCTTTTATTTGCTATGAGCTGATTAATATGCAAAAACGGAACTTCTACACCATCAATATTGGCGACGGCTGCCATATTAAAACACTCGTCGAAGCTGTATCCCTCCAGGCCTTTCATATTGACCAATATGTCCAACCGAAGGCCGTTCATTAAATGAAAATCAGTCCACCCTGGCACAAATTGCATAGTCTCCAACATGTAGTAATCTCCCATTCCACACCCAATAAATGCCTCTCTCAGGCGTTGCCTATTTTGGGCCGTGTCTTCGATCCAAATATCGATATCTCCCGTGTACCTCTCGTAGCCGTGAAGGTTCGCAGCATATCCCCCTACCATGATGTACCTTACATTTTTCTCTTGCAGGGACGCCCAAAACTTCAATATTTCCTCATCGAAAATATCCATGAAAATTATTTACTGATATAGGGTTTACGGGTGATGACCGCCTTCCTCATTGTTTGTTGGATCTTGTACAAACGGGTAGCCATGAGAAAGCGTTCCTTATATGAACGGCGTAAGCTCTCTCTCAGCAAATCCATCTCCGCCTTTTCAAAGCCGGGAGATTGCTCCGGAAAGGCCTGGGTCATATCGCTTGACATATTGGTCAATTATGGCTCCAATTTACCAAAAATTTGCCACTTTACAAAACCACAAATCACGCTATCAACTGATAATCTATTAGTTGTTCACATCCCTGATTAATAATCCCGAATCCTTTTCTCATATAAACTTAACCCGCTTCCCAGGTAATGTTTCGGCACCCCAGGGGCATCATCCTCAAATATCTTCACGCCGCAATAAACAAACCCGCATTCCTGGTAATAGGCATTGAGCTTTTGGTTATCTCTGTTAGTATCCAACCTGACAAAATCCTTACCCGCACTACTGCCGAATTGTTCGGCCCATGCGGTAATATCTTTTACATAGCCTCTTCCCCTGAACGCCGGGTTGGTAACTATCCGGTGCAAATATATAGACGGATCTGCGTCCCTCTCATCCCATACCAGGCGATCAGTAAAGGCGATGGAAAAGAAACAGGCAATCTGGTTTCCTTCCACTATCTTCCAATGCAATTGCTCCTTAATTTCCTCTTCAATAAGGGCCTGATTCATTCCATGCCAGTAATTGACGGACTTCGCTTTCTGGAATTGGATAGCAAGCGAATACAATTCTTTGATGACTTTAATGTCTTCCGGTATCGTATTAAGAATTGTCATGGCTATCCAACAAAGGTAACAATTCCAATAAGTCATTAATAATGTCATCCGGATTTGCCGACTGGAGCTGCTCAAGGGTATGCGCTCCCGTCGTAATGCCAATACTTAAGGCGCATCCGGCATTCCTGCCTTCTTCAATATCGATGATGGTGTCACCCACTTTTGCCACCTGATGGGCATCCGTGATACCAAACCGCTCCATTGCAAGCCATACCATATCCGGATAGGGGCGGTTATGCGCTACATCTGTTGCGGTAACCAAACCATCAAATACCACCCCTTCCTTCCAGCCTAGCTTTGCAATCAGTGATCGGGCAGTCTTCTCATTGTAGCCGGTGTCTAACACCACCAGTATATTTCTCTGCTTTAGTGCCTGAAATAATTCTTTTGCATTATTCTGTGGCAGGATTTCCAAGGCGTTGTAGGCCTGTTCCAGGAGCACAATGAAATTCTGATAAATGCCGTCTGCCAGGGCTTCAACATCCGTTGGGGCATACGTAGTTAAAATGCTTTTTATGGCATCTATTTTCTCTTTACCCGCTCCTTCGGCCAATACCTGCTCCATGGTAAAATTAAATCCTGCTTCATTTATGGCTTTTTGCAGTGTTTTATAAACCACCATGTTTTCATCTACCGTAGTTCCCGCCATGTCAAAAACAACCATCTTAATCATGCTTCTATACTTTTCGACTGATAAATAATTTACTGGTTTACTTTTATCAACAACCCTTGCACCTGCAGCCAGTCCCCAAACACTTTTTGGGCATTACCGGCGGCGGCGGTAAAAATGATGGCGATTAGTAAAATAAAGATCTGGCGCATGCTTTTAAAAGTATGCTTTAATTCAGGACGGCTATACCAATCAAAGGCGGAATTAATAGTATCATAATATGGTGACCAGCCAAACGCGCCCGTGTTCGGAAGTGAATTTTACCTGGGCGTCCGCAACGGCAATTCAAGCCATGCCAGTCCCACATCACGGCGCATATGACTATTATTTCCCGCAGGCATCTCCGCAGCGCCATTGCCGTCATAGAATATGGCCAGCCGGTTACCTCTTTTAACCACGGAGGGCAACCCGATGATATATTTGCTCCAATGGCAATTAACTGAATCCAGCACGATGGCTTTATTTTCAGGGCTCCATTTATTGAGATCCTTTGTCCAGTATACCCATATCGCGTCCGTGTACTCCAGTCCATTCCTTATGCCTACGTGATTGGTAAAGACGAACCATGTTTTATTCGTGGGCTCATAATAGGCTGCGGAATTCTCCACCTGCTCTTCCTGCGGAAGGAAGGGGGCGGCGTCCGGCACCCAGGCGCTGTCCAGGTTCGTTGTATGGGCATAACTCAACGTACGTTTTGTTACCGGCTGATCGATTTGTGCGGAAAAGAGCATCAGGTATTCACGGCCCTGTTTAATGATATTCCCCGGGCTGACAGATGCCGCATAGTAAGTACCAGGCACCGTTCGAAGAGGCATAATATCATAACGCTTTTTCCAAGGGCCGCGGGGAGAGTTGCTTTCCGCTGCTTCGGTGAGGTATGGGAACGCGGGAATGTAGTCGGGCGCCGATGATACATGGGGAGTGCCCAGGTAGAACATATGCCACTTTACACCGTCAAAATATACACTTCCGTAAGAGGCAGACCTTGAATCGTCACTGCCTGGCTTGCCGTAATCCAAGACAGGGCCCTTCACCTTCCAATTTACCAGGTCCCTGCTGGTAGCCAGGCAGGCCAGCCAGCCTTTAAGGCCGGCCCCGTCATAATGCATATAATAGGTTCCGTGATCTTCGAATACAAAAACGTCCCTTGCACCCAGGTAGTCGCTGCTATCCGGGCCTGCGCCATATTTCAAAACGACTCCTTGATCTTTAGCGTCCAGGCGGTATTTAGCGGAAGGGCGACCATCGGCATAGACCTTCGCGGACGGTGCCGGTTTTACCTGTGAACCCTTTTCCACGGCAACCGGGAAAGCACCCATACCTTCGCTTTCAATAATCACCGGTCCCATAAGACCTGATTCCAACAGGGGGGAATCTTTGTTATACGGATCGTATGTTGTAAAAGTATATCTGGGGCCATCCGGTAATTGATCATCCCCAATCAACCGGTTGGGCCATAGATTAGCCACTGAGATTTCCAACCGGTTATTTTTCTGTTTTGCGATTCCTGTGATTTCTACTTTCCATGGGGCTGTCCATACGACGCCCAGGTCATGTCCATTCAAGCGGACACGGGCCATGTTCTTCACTTTACCCAAATCAATATAAAGCCGTTTAGCCCCGGTGCCTGCCGTCGGCAAATCAAAGGTTTTCCGGTAAACGGCTATTCCTGAATAGTATTTAATACCCTTGTCTGCATTCGATGACCAATCAGTCAGGGAATCAAATGGCACTTGTTCCGGACCTCCCCATTTGGGGTCAAAAGATACCATCCAGGTGCCATTTAATGCGGCTACTTTTGATACAGCCGGGAAATTTTTCCCTGCATGAGCATGGTTAGTGGCATTCTCCGCAAAAACAACAAAGAAGCTTTGGTAAGCATCCAATTGCAATGGGACTGTAGTACGCCCTTCATTGATTGCAAACTCAGGCAGCACCCTTGTTTTCCCCGTTAAAGGGTCCCAAAGTTCAGGCGTTCCCCTGTTTGTATTAAAAATGCAATCCGCTTTTGCCGGCTCATCTGTTCGATTGGATACAAAATAGATATCCTTGTCTTTTGTTATCCGATGGGTATAACGGAGCGATGCACCAGATTCAAAATCTTTTTTCATCCCCATTTCATGTAACAATCCGGCCGTCAACTCATAGTCCGGGTAGAGCGTTTCTTTATTTTGAATAGCAAGGCGGCCGCCCCATATCATTTTACCTTTTCCGTAAACGCGTTCGGACATTGCTTCCGGGACTTCCGTACTTCCCCAGAGTTCCCGAGCGATTTCCTGCACCTTTTGATCACATTGAGGAAAACCGGACAAGCTTGGCGATTTCTTAGGGGGGGAGCCCACTACGATAGCACCCGCTGCCACCAGCGATTTAATCTTTTCCAGTAATCCAGGCGTCATCGTTTCGACGGCAGGCAAAACGAGCAGCCTGTACACAGCCCCTCCCGGGAATACGATTCGATTATTTTTTACATAGGCCAGGTATAATTGCCCGGGAGAACATCCATCGAAGTTGTATCCTTTTCTATCGGGAATAACGGGATCCCCTTCCATTGCCGATGAAGGCGGAAGAAACACGTGCGGAGCCCCTTCGGGAGTCAGATACAGGATGTCGGCAACGGGCTTGCCTTGTTCTAACATAAATTGACACCTGGTAATGTATCGATGATATGCATCGGCCATTGGCCACCAGGTCTGCATTCTGTCCCAATGGACGCCATAAGGCCCCATGTTCATACCGGGCCTTAATGAATCAGCTAGTGGTTTATGTGCAAAAGTGTGATAAAAAAAACGATTGATGCCCGCAGCAAAAGCCCAATCTCCCTGATTCTTCATAGATCCGGGGTATTGCTTCCAGGCTTCGTTGCCTTCCGCCGTAAAAGCTTCAGCCTGTACTACCGGAATGCCCTTTACGTGCGCCAGGGAAACCGCCTCAATAATACTAAAAGCCGTATTGTACCCATATCCTTTGCTCCAGAATTCACCCATAGGGATGTCGGCTACCCGTCCCAGTTCCAGATCGGCAGTAGGGTTCAGGTCGTATGGTTCAATAGATAGACCCAGTCCGTGTCTGTGGGCATATTTCTTCACCTGCTCCGCATGATTGGCCACTACCAACTCCTGGCTTGTCTGCCTTAAATCCCATAAGAAACGTTCACTTGCCTCCTGGCTCTCTACTATATCCCCCGCATATACCGGATAGAAGGGCAACGGATCATATCCCCTGCGCTTAATGAATTCCTGTCTGAATTGTAATGTCCAGTTTTGAGCTCCCATCTCCCAGCTATCCATGTGGAGCATTTTTAATCCTCCTGAAGATGTTTTATGGGGTAAACCACTATACCGAAGAATTTTCCCTACATACGCATCGAGATGGCTATTGATTGCTACGGTATCAAATTTATCAGATTCAAACCCCAATCCTTGTATGGGCGCGGGGCGTGTAACGGCGCCATTATTACGGCTCCCGAATCTCATAATCGTCCAATTACCTTCAGGCGCCACCCAGTTCAATGTTCCATCCGGCTGGAGTTTATCGGTAAGATCAACGATCTGGCCCTTGGGAATGTCGGCAGCGGACGAATCGGCATAGTCGCTTAAAGAAGGTAAAAACGGCTTGACGCCCGGTTTTGAGCTAAAGGGTTCGCGATAATAAAGCGCCTTTTCATCAATATTCTCTATCCTCCCATTTTGAACAGGCGTTGGAAAGGCAAGTACGGCCACATCTTTATAAAAATCATTCCATCGTTTTTTTAATTCGGGAGTAAATGATTCTTCCCCAAAGTATGGCCTCTTAGGCTGGGGTAAAGGGAGTTTAATTTTATTTTTTTGAGGACCGGAGACCTGAATAACACTGGAAACCAAATGCTGCATCGATTGGTCAGCAGCGACCCAGGGTCCTCCGCTTCCTGTCCAGCCGGGGCCTATTCCCAGTGTCATTCTAATTCCCAATCTCTCACATTCGTTTACTGCATGCTTAAATAATTCCTGCCATTGAGGGCTCAAATAATCCACAGGACCCTGGGGAACCCCCACGTTGACTTCAAGAAATATCACATTCCCGATACCCACCTTTTTCATCGACTCCAGATCTTCAGTCATACCTGTTTTTGACAGGTTGCCATCCATGAAGTACCAATATACTCCCGGCCGGGAGGAATCGGGGGGACGTAGAAAGGCCTCTTTCAAATGAACCTGCGCCGTTAAGGACAGGCAAGCAATCGACAAGCATATAAACAGGAAGCACTTTTTCATTCTCACGTTCTTAATATCCGGGGTTCTGGACCAAATTAGTATTTATTTGTATCTCTCTGGTCGGTATCGGATAAATAAGTCTGTCCTGCGTCACATCGAAAGTGGTAGGCAATAACCAACCGTAAATTCCTTTTAAGGTAACGCCCTTTGCAGTGCATACGGGTATGGCTTGCCCATTACGGATCAGGTCCGTCCAACGGTGGTTTTCAAATGCCAGTTCATGACGCGCCTCATTGGCGATATTAGCGAGTGTTGCCCCGGCCAATGGCGCCAGTCCCGCTCTTGCCCTCACCTGATTCAAATACGGAAGAGCGCCGGCAGCGTTCCCTTCATCCACCAAACACTCGGCGAGTAACAATAGAGCGCCTGAATATCGAAAAACAGGGAAATCGTCAGGCGTATTAAAAGCCGCTATGTAAGGCGGATGGAAGTATTTTTTAATCATATAGAAATAAGTCAATCCCGGAGTGGGGGTGTATCCAACGGAACTCTTAAGATCGGTAATGGTAAAATCTTCCACACCGCTTATAGTCCCTTCCACCACCGCCACAGACGGGTCCAATCTCAAATCCCCTGCCTCGTATGACGAAACCATTTCCTGCGTCGGGACATTCCAACCGCTGAAGATATTCATGGAGCCGCCATTAAATCCCATAATCGCTTGAGGGTTTGTCGCTTTAGGCATGAACTGCCATGCAAAATTACTTTGCAGACCGCTTACCAGGTCCGACAAATACTGGACCTCAAATATAGACTCCTGGTTGTTCTTATTATTGGGGTCAAATACAGAGGCATAATCCGGAAGGAGCGTATAATTCATTTTTGTAATGGCCACCAACTGGGTCTCCGCATCCGAATAATTCTTGGTCGGCCCTGTCATGTCGGCATAAGCCATTAACATTCTTGCAGCACCCTGGCTGGCGATGCCCGTTTGAGGAAAAGTCGTCACGACAGAAAGCAAAGGGATAGCGGTCGTCAGATCCGTGGCGATTTGCTTGTACACTTCATCCACCGTATTTCTTGGCAGGAATGCCCCGGCTGTGCTGGTTATTTCTGTAAGCTGGAGGGGAACTCCCCCAAAATGCGTTACCAGGTCATAATAATAGAAAGCTCTGAGAAATAACGCCTGCCCTAATATCGAATCCTTTCCCGGTGTTGATATGGTATTTACATTATTAATCTGCCCCAGGATCGTATTAACCATGGAAATCCCCGAATAATCGCCGGTAAACCTGTCACCGGGCGAATTGGGTACTGCACTTGACGTCGCGTCGTCTGTGAATTCCGCATATCCTTCCTGGGCCGATAAACCCCTGTTGGCAAAATAAATAGTAAAAAAGGTGTTATCCGAGCGCATTTCATCCTGAAAAAACCCAGTATTTACAACGGTCGTCAAAGGCGTGTACGCCCCATTCAGCGCTTGTTGAAATTCTCCCAGGTTCGTATAATATGAAGCAGAGCTCAGGGAAGTGGGAGGTGTTAAATCCAAAAACTTCTTACTACAGGAGGACAATCCGATCGCTCCCAGTAATATATAAAATAGTCTATTTTTCATGCGAATAAATTAAGAACGCTTAAAAATGTAATTCCTAAAAGTTTACGTTTACACCCACGGTATATACTTTCGCAATAGGGAACTGGGTGAAATCACGTCCCTGGTTTAAACCGTTCAATCCATACATGCTTATTTCCGGATTCATCCCCTCATATTTAGTTAACAGAAAAGCGTTCTGTGCACTAACATATGCCCGCGCAGCCTTTACAACGTGATTTTGAGGCACCCGGAAGGTGTATCCCAATGTGATGTTTTTGACAGATAGATATGTTCCGCTAAACACCTGCCTGCTGGTGAAATTGCGAAAATCTGCCGTCGTACCTGATCTTGTCCTTGGATAGATGCCGTCACCCGGATCGGATAAAGACCTCCACCTATTGGCCACTCCTTTCCTTACGTTAAAGACACCATCCAGATTCTCCGTCGATTGAAAAGAATCGTCCGCAATATCATTTCCTACGGATCCGGCCACCACAATACCTAAATCAAACCTTCTATAAGTAAACGAGTTGGTCATTCCGTAGGTATACTTAGGATTAGGGTTCCCTATCCAGGTCCTGTCATTTTCATCAATGATTCCGTCGGGTTTTCCGTTCGGGCCGCTCACATCTTTAAATCTGGCCGTTCCCACCATGGCGGTGGCGTCATGGGGTTCCGTATTAAACTCCTGCTGAGTCATATACACCCCGGTATTGATGTATCCGTAAAAAAGGCCAATGGGGTGCCCCACAGCCGTTCTGTTATCATCCCAATAATCCTGGTATCCTCCGATGGGGGCGTTACTGGTCCCCAGTTGCTTCACAATATTCCGGTCAAACGAAATATTAAAAGTGGTATTCCAGGTCAATTTTCCCACAAGGTTTTTGGTCTCCACTGAAAACTCGTTCCCCCAGAAATCAAACCGGCCGATATTGGCAGTGATGGAACTAAACCCAGATTGTACGGGAATATTGATCCCGTATAGCAATCCCTCTGTTTTTTTCCAGTAATAATCATACGTGAAAGAAATGCGTCCCTCCAAAGCTCCCAGATCTAAACCCAGATCATATCCGGTAGTGGTTTCCCATGTCAGATTCGCATTCCCGATTCCATTGAGCGAACTACCCGGAACCAGCGTATTATTATTCACATAATTGGTTTGCTGGACGCCAGCCAGGTAAGTATAGTTTCCTATATTATTATTCCCAAGCTTGCCATAGCTTCCCCTGAGTTTTAAAAAACTGATTTTCTTATTATCCTTCATGAAGTTTTCGTCAGAAACCACCCATCCTGCAGAGACGGAAGGAAAGTCTCCATATCTCTTATTGGGGCCAAACCTTGAAGATCCATCGCTTCTGAAAGCCAGAGAAAGCAGATACTTGTGGCTATAATCATAGTTCAACCTTCCTATATACGATATCAGGGAAAAGTCACTGGCTCCCACATTCCCAATCCTTGTAGCCGCCACATTGAGCCATTGGATATTATCATCAGGGAATTGACTTCCGTTGATACTGCTATTCTCATAGTGTACTTTTTGAGCGGTGTAACCGACAAAAGCCTCAATATTATTCTTTTTCGCGATTGTCTTCTTGTACGTTAACGTATTTTCTGTCAACCAGGATAAAAAGGTATTGGTATTATAGCTGGCCGCTGCAGATGCAGCTGGTACAGGCCCTCCCAATATGGTAGAAGGCTGAAATTCCCTGTTGATGGTATAGTCCGTATTAATATTTATACTGGTTTTAAATTGCAGCCCATCGGTGATTTTATACGTTCCATAGGCATTGCCTAATAAGGTAAACTCATTTGTAGGGTTGACCGTTTGCATTAAAATCTGATAAGGATTCGCCGTGGAGAACATGCCGGGAGGAGCAAAGCCAATGGGGTACGACCCATCGGGGTTTTTATAATTTAGGGTGGGATCCGTCAGATAGGCAATCTGAATGATATTGCGACCGTCTCCCAAACCTGGGGTGATATTGCTTTCGCGGTAGGTAACTCCCAGATTCACCCCCAAGGTTAATCTATCAGACGCCGTATATATATTGTTACTGCTTGCTGTGAACCGGCTGAACCAATTATTGATCATAACACCGTCCTGCCTGTTGTAATTGAGATTTACGACAGATTTCAGGTCTTTTGTTCCGTTGGAAAGAGACAAATTGTAATTCTGGGTCGGCGCATCCCGCAATAAGACATTAAACCAGTTGGTGCCGGCGTTCGGTGCATATTGCTGCGGGTTCTCATATTGTGAAGGCACCCCACCCGTATACCCTTCATAGGTGGCGGCATCTTCGTAATATTCTTTTTTAAACTCAGCAAACTCGGGGGCATTCATCAAATCCGGCCGCCCATGCTTGGATACCGTCTGATTACCTACGTAAGAGCTGAATACAATATTCTTCTGACCGGCTTTCGCCTGTTTGGTGGTGACAAGAATAACGCCGTTGGCCGCCCTTGAACCATAAAGAGAGGAGGCAGAAGCATCTTTCAACACTGTAATTGATTCAATAGCGTCGGGGCTCAATGTTTCAAGCCCGCTTTCCGTAGGGAATCCGTCAATAACAATCAAAGGGCTGTTTCCTGCATTGATGGATGCCGCTCCCCGTATCCGGAAGGTCATTTCCACACCCGGCGTGCCGTCATTTTCATTGATCTGAACGCCTGCAAACTTTCCTTGCATTTTCTCGCCAATGTTACCCACCGGCATATCCTTCACTTCATCTCCGCTCATTTGGCTGATAGAGCCGGTTATATCCCGTTTTTTCTGGGTACCATAACTGACCACCATTACTTCGCTCAAATCAGAACCAGATGAAACCATCTGCACATTGATCGCCGTCTTGTCATTAACTACCACCTCCATTTGTCTATATCCTACAAATGATAAAACGAGCGTAGACCCCTTGCTTACCTGAATCGAAAACCTACCCCCTGCATCTGTGGTCGTCCCTTTGGTCGTGCCTTTGACATTTACGGAAACGCCTGGCAGCGGAGCATTCTTTTCAGCAATGACGGTCCCCTTAACGGTAATGTTTTGCTGAGCAAATAAAAATGAAGAGTAGAAAAGAGACAACAGAATCAGTAACGCGCTCTTCTTCCGTTTCGGGGAAGGCAATGGCATTCTTAACATAGCAATCGTTTTGGGTTTTATAAATTTATATTATGGCACAGGACGGCCTGGCCCGATGATCGAGCCTTTTAATCCCTCCCTCATTAAAGTGGTGAATCCGAATTAAAAGTACTAAACCGACTTAGCTTGACTGTCATGTACTGTCATGCACTCTCCTGCACTCTCCTGTCTAATAATTATATTTTTCTTCCCACTCTAAATTTTGTACTTTTTGACAATGCTTCATGACTATTTTAAGTATCTGAATGTGACGCCCATTGAGGAGCAATGGGGAATGTACATCACTACGACTGGTTATTCACGGATAGACCCAAATGATCATTATCCTCATCAGGAGCATCCGGTAAGTCATCGTTTGACGTGGAACAGGGGCCGCATTTTAAATGACTATTATCTCGTATTCATTTCAAAAGGAAAAGGGACATATGAATCTGCGCTAACAGCGCCTTCCGATGTAGAGGCTGGTACCTGTTTCTTTCTCTATCCCGGTGTTTGGCACCGATATAAACCTGACCCGAATTCAGGGTGGGAAGAATATTGGGTTGGTTTTAATGGGTTCTATATTCAGCAGCTAATGGCCAATGGCTTCTTTAACCGTCAAAACCCATTCATCTACCTGGGCTTACATAAAGACATACTCATTCTCTTCAGAAATCTAATGGAGACAGTCCAGGCATCCCTGGTTGGTTATCCTCAGCAAATAGCCGGCATCACGATGCAGATATTAGGCCTGGCGAACAATGCAGCCCTTCATCATGAGCACGATGATAATCCGGTTGGAAGATTGATTGCTAAAGCTACATTTATCATCCAGGAATCCTTTGAAAACGCAATTGATATGGAAAAGCTGGCTAATGAATTACCGATGGGGTATTCTTCCTTCAGAAAAGCATTTAAACGGATCACCGGAGAATCGCCCAACCAATATCACCTGAATCTACGATTAAACAGGGCTAAAGACCTACTGACCTCCACCCTGTTAAACATCAACGAAATAGCAGACCACACAGGATTTGATTCCGTTTTTTACTTCTCCAAACTGTTCAAAAAGAAAAACGGGGTCTCGCCAAAATATTACCGAAATAATGAGAGCGCCCGCTAACTATACTGTTTAAATCGCTCACGTAACAGATCCTTCATCCAACAATTAATCTCAAATTGTCTCGACAATGGATCATCCCGGAAAGATCCGGCAGGCAAATAAGGTGGCGGCCCAAATTCAGTTGTAATGGGGAATACCTCGCAACCCCTCTGACTATTTGTTGCAACGATCTTATCCCACCAATCAAGAAATTTATCCAAGGCATATTTCCATTCGGGCGCCGCGGGATCAGCTACCTGGGGCCCCTGCTCAAACCCGACCCTGGCGTGAATGTGCCGGCTACGCCGTATGGCTTCATTGACAATTGCCGTAAAGTTTTGAAGCATACTTTCTGTAACACATACCCAATGCGAAAAATCAGCGGTGATGAGAAATTGTTCCCGCATTTCAAATATCGTGCTGATCATCTGCGGAGAATAACCCAGCCTCCCCCTGTGTGTTTCATGCGATACCGTGATCCCTGTCTTTTCTGAGAACTCCTGCGCAACGTCTATTAGCTCGATATTCTGTTCCAATGAAAAATAGTCTTTACCCGTATGCGAATTGATGAGCAATGGAGCCGGCTCAGCACATTTGTGTAAATTTTCAATAAATGACGACCTGAACTTTTTAAAAGTACTGCCACTGGCTGTATGCTGATGCGTTACAATATCCATTTCATGGCGCTCCAAATAGTCAAATAAAAGCCGTTTGTCAAATGCGTCCTCCGGCACCCAGGTATCAATACCATCGTATCCCGCGGTCCTGATTTTATCAAGAAATGCATCCAGCGCAAGATCTTCATGCCCCCATAAGGGACTAAGTAACTTAATTTTCATTGCTGATCGTGATTCTATCTGAAACAGCAGCTGTATTATGATTGATCACCAGATTCCCTTCTACACTACTCTTGATCCTTTTAACAGGCTTTCCATTCACAGAAAGCAAATAACTATAATCCGGCTTCAACTGATGGACTACATAAACAAGCGGTTTCAATGAAGGTTTTTTAATGATTTGTATCCATTCCATCCTGGAAGCATCCCAATTTTTAATGGCTATGGTCAACGCCTGATCTGACATAACATGTAATGAGGGATTTGAGTGGCTCCCTTCGAAGTAAGACAATTCATTTTTCGTTGCACTAAAACCAAAATCCTTTGGGGATATTACTTTGAACGTCTTGTTGGAAACCGTATAATGATTGCTATCAAGATTGATTGTTAAGCGCTCGCCTCTGAAATTATATCTCAATTCCGTACCCGCCAATTCAGGCGTAATATGAGGATCAAGATAAAAACGGTTATATAATGGATTTATGCCGTAAATCGCCTGGTACAACCCCACTATAGACAGGCTATTCCCCGATAATATATCATCCCCCAAACCATCCTGTTTAAGCCGGCCATACCGCTGAAATGCAAGCCCATCCTTGCTATACTGATTCAATACGTTTTTTACGTATTGAATAGCCAGGCTTGGATTGTACTCTGCATATGCCTTCACCGCGATAGATCCCCATGATAAAAACAGGTCACCGTTTTCATAAGAAGGGAAAGGGAATTGGGACCTCTTCCCTTCACCCGCTGCATAGGATGACATGGCTAACGGCCAAAAGAAGAGCTGCTCTTGCTGCATCTGGGTCTCGATTTTATCCAGAATGAGCTTTCGCCGCGAGTCATCATCGCAGATACCATACGCAATAGCCATAAAATTGACCGGCGTAACCATATTACGACCATGAACGGTCTTGTCCTTATCAACCCAGTGAACAAAACACGTATTTTCCTCGTCCCAGAATCCTCCATCTTTGGTAGACTTATTAAAGCTGGCCTTTAGCCTCCCGGCAAACTTTTCGTAATAGCGTGCTTTAACGTTATTGTTCAACTGACGTTCTATGGCAGCCCACCTAATCAATGCATGATAAAGTTTCGCGTTCACAAAAGCATTCTCATATGATGCCCAGATGATATCGATCCAGTCACTGCTTACTTTTTGTCCTTCATTATCGGCCATCATTTCAACAAGCCCATTTCCATCACTGTCCCTTTTAAGAATCCAATCCAAAGCCTTCTCACACGACTGCTGATGAGTTTTAACCCATTTTTTATCACCTGTAAGGTCGTACAGCTCAGCGACATTAGTCACCAGATCCGGGTTCGAATCCATTAGAATTCCCCATTGGGCCTCATAAAAACCATCTTTATTACCCCGGCCCGGCATCATATCCTCATCGGTATAAGCCCAGCGAGGATAAACCCGACCGTCTGGTAGTATGGCATGGTCACGATAATAATCGAGACAGCTTTGGTAGCCTTTAAGATAGGCCGGGTCGTCGATAGCCAGGCCCAGTTGCGCAATATATTGTTCATGGAGGCAAATAGGACCATAGGGCGTATGCCAGCTGTTTCCCCCGAAATGCAGGGAATCAATGACGCCAATCCTGGCAATGGTATTAAGGACATCACTCACCTGTGAGCCGTTGACACCGGCAAACCTGCCACGCCCGTACTTTTCATTGAAATCAAAATAGCTAAGTGTAATGGACTGTCTGCTTTTCCCGGATGCTATTGCAAACGGAGCCCATACATCAGATCTTCCCCGTATAAACCTTCTTCTGTTTGTTCCGCTATCCAACCGTGGCAGCATTTCATTATCAGAAACGGTAATCCCAAAAGCCAATTTATTTTCATTGGTCCGGGTATATTTCATGGCGACCTTTTTACCCGGGGCGTCCACAGTTATGTCAAGTCCGTTACCACTTTTGCTGTTCCAGAAACGGGAAGAGCCGGTGTGAACACCATAGGTGCATAATTTTTCATTAAACAGGTAGAACCAGGCCAGCCCGCCATACCCTTGGTAAGCGCCTTCCCAAGTGTCTATCCCGTCAAAATTAAATACAGGTGTTTCCGCCTCTTCTACGCGTAACGGCTTGGAAATGCTTCTTTCTATCTCCCACTTTATCGATTGATCCGTAGGGGTAAATATCCAATTCTCATTAATGGTCAGGTTGTCATCGCCATAACTGATTCCGTTGATCTTTATAATGTTCCCGGCTTTTCGTAATATGGGTGCCGATTTTAAATGTAGTGAAGAATAAGTGGCGCCTCCCACATTAACTGAGGTAAAGATGCCATCTGCACTACCAATCACTTTTTGCCCATTAACAACCAGAGAGACAACACTGGCCTTATTGCCATAATCCAGCATCATAGTGATCTTAGGGCCGCTAATGGCGATTACTTTTGGCTTGTCGTCAATTGATCCGTTTCCTGATTCCGCTTTATTGCCAACTGATAAAATAATAATAAGAGAAATAAATATCCTTCTAAAAAGCATAGATCCGGCAATTAATGGGAGTGATAAATCAATGGGTTCTGCGCATTGTTATTCAATAGGTCGCCGACTTTCAGGCAGGCAACTTGTTCATCGCTCAGAATATTGGGGGTCCCGTTAAAGGTATTTCCATCCGGCATATAGGCGCAGGTCATGGCCCGCCTGTATCCGGGAGTCATGTTTGCATGCGCACCATGAATAGTAAGCCCGTTATGAAAAGAACAACTTCCGGCTTTCATAGGAGCGGCAACCGATTTGCTTGTCTTAAATTCCGGGTAGGTGCTAAAGATGGCACCCATATTTTTGCCTATACCTGGGTTATCAAAGGTTGTCTTATGATAGGAACCGGGAATAAAGAACAAGCACCCGTTCTCATAAGTAGCATGATCAAGCGCCACCCATATGGATAAAGCCCTGCGGTCGCTAAAAGACCAATAGGGCGTATCCAGGTGCCACGAAGTCGGGTTAGCCCAGGGCCTTTTGATCAGCGCCTGATCGTGCCAGATCCTGATGCCTTCCGCTCCTGATAACTGAGCAGCCATTTTACCAAGCCGCTCATCCAGCATGATCTCTTTTATTTTCTCATTGTCCTGCCATAGATTAATCAACTGATCAAACACATTATCGTAGTAGGATTTGTCCGAATCATCGCCCTTACCGTACACTTCTTTTCTGTCAGGCATTTTGTTTCCGTTCCGTTTTGACACCGCTTCATCCAGTGCATCGCGCCAAAAATCCAATTCAATGGGAGACAAAAAATCTTCTTTTACCAAAAAACCGTCCTGTTGGTATTGCGCAATTTCTTGCGGCGATAGTTCGTTTTTCATATTAAGCTTTTGACAATCGTTCGTTTATGATTTCAAAAATAGGGCACCAGGGCTCATATGTAGTATGTCAGAGTGTTCTTTTTTTTGTACTTTTTGACATATCCATTACCCTACCTTGATGGTTTCAATGCCCAATAATGCGCCCAGTTTTTTAATCCTGGATGCCATATGATTTATGCCGATCGCGCAATGATGCGCCGGGCCAAAACTGTTCCAGGTCTCCATGAATTTTCTTGCTCCCCCTGGGAATTTATAGCGGCTATTGGTATTGCCAATCTCCAGTATGGGCCCCTCCACGCTTTCACATTCAGCGCACAAAAATGCCAGTTTACCATTCCCGGTTTCCATGACGGACAATAAGGTGACCGGTCCATTCTTCACACTCATTTCCACCGATAAGCCCTGGCCGACTTTTCCATGATATATCTGCAGGGGCCGGACACGGATTTTACCTTGGGCAATACCCATATGCCCCGGACCATCATGTCCCATAAGCAGCACATCGTCTGTATAATCCATTGCGTAATATTCCGTAAAGGATCCGCCTGCATTAAAGCCATCCATGATCTTCATGGCTTGTGCATTTTTGACTTCATATTCCCCGGCAACCGGTATATTCCTGGCTGTCAGCAGGGAACTACCCAATATAATGGAGCTCATGGTGTCTTCATTTTCCAGGTTGCCAACCCCCTTATAATAGTAGGCAAGGGAGCCCAATTCGTATGTTTCCACCAGGATGTCCATGGCCAGGGAAGTGCGAGCCGCTCTTGCCAACTCTTCTTTGCTGCATTCGGGTCCTACGCTGAAAATCTCATGGAAATATCCTATCCGCTCCTCTATTTCCGGGTTACCCACTTTTTTCCGGAGGAATGACAATTCATCCACTTCAATCATCTCCATACGCCCCCCAAATGTCAATTGGTGGAGGGTCAGGTCTGAATAAATATCAAGCATGCCTCCATAGTAATGACCCATCAATCCCAGTGTGTTGTTATTCATCATGTGTGCCACCTTTCCAGCCTCCAGCCATTCTCCAATTTCACTCCAGGTAGACTCATCGTGAAGCATCCCTGTGACCTGGAAGAAAGGTATGCCCCCCCGCTTGAAGACATTGGCGATTTCAGGAACAGGACAGGCCGAGCAATAAGCCAGCCACTCCGCAGTCATCTCAGCCCGGTCCTTTAATTGATTGAACCGGTCATAGTCAATCGAGGGCCCCGGGGAGAGATTAAGGATCACTACGGGGACCTTGGCTCTTCTGATCACCGGCAATACCGTCGAGGACAATGCGTAGGTTGTCACATACAAGAAGATCAAATCCACGTCCTGGCATTTAAATGAAATGCCCGCTTCATCGGCGCCCTTGGCTGTATCTATCAGTCCCAGGCTCACTACCTCCACCGAATAGGATCTCATCCTTTTTTCGACAATGTCCAGATATGATCTCAGTCGTTCTTCCAGGCTTTCAAATTGTGCCCAGTATGCCTCCAGACCGATGCCGAATAGACCTACCTTGTATTTCGATACCATACCAATAGTTATTAATTTAGCACTATACCCATGTCATTATAAATCAATCTGAAAATCATATGCCCCAGACCCAACTTCGATTTTTGTCTTACCGTCCTTTACTCCTCCCATCTTAATATCTTTGTTGTTCTTGATATCAAAGCCACCTTCCCTGACACTATTAAAGTTCTGTCCGGGGAGATAAATATCTGCTTTTGTATTTACGGGTATATCCACGTGTAATCTAAAGTGGTTTGCATCCTTTCTCCATTCGGACTTTATAGTTCCATAAGGGCATTGAAAAGCTACGGAGGCTGATTTCAATTCGCCTACCAGCGTTGGGGCAATGACTATATGTTTATAGGCAATAGAATTTTCCTTTTGCTTTATTCCACCGATGCCATCGTAGAACCATTCCATTATATGACCAAGCATCAAATGGTTGTTAGAGACCTCTTTTAGAGCGGCCCAGGATTCGGTCAGTGTCGTCGCCCCCCTCTCCAACTGAAAGCCATAACCTGGAACGTCTTTCCTATTATTCATGGAATAGATTATCTGGCTCCCGTTATTTTCACTCAGGGCGCCGATAAGGAAATGAAAACCAATATCACCAGCGGTCAACTTATAGTCGGATTCTTTGATAGAATCAATCATATTTTTCGCTACCGCTTGCCGATCCAGCTTATCCACTAATCCAACACATAGTGGCAGTGCCATAGCTGTTTGGCTTCCGGTCGAGTAAACTTTTTCATTTGAATGAAAAAAAGTCCGATTGAAAGCGGCCTTAATAGTCGATGCCCTCTTTTTATAAGTTACTGCGTCGGATTGACGCCCTAGAAGCAACGCCATTTTTGACATCAGGTCCACGTCATAATAATACATTGCTGTTGCTGTCAATGATTTGGGGGTAAGCTGCGCCTCCCCGGGAAAATTTGGACCATAGTCATACCAGTCACCAAGTCCATAGTTTAAAATATAGCTGTTGGATTTACGCTCCAGGTAACCAATGTAGTTTTTCATCATATCATAGGCGTTCCTCAGCGTTTCCTTATCTCCGTACCATTTATACAACAACCAAGGCAGAATGACCGAGGCGCTTCCCCATTCGGGAGAATCTCTGAAACCTCCGTCGAATTTCACAAACTCAGGCGCTATGTCCGGTACAAGCCCACCAGCGGTCTGGGCATCCATCATATCAGCTACAATATTTTTGTAGAGCAGCCGGATATTGTAGTTATATTGTATGGAAGTACCCATGAGGTAGTCCTGTTCCAGCCAACCCAGTTTCTCGCGATGAGGGCAATCTGTAATGATGCTTTGCATATTGCTTTTAATAGCCCATTTTATCAGTTCATTAATCCGATTAAACAGATCGTTAGAGCAGTGAAATGACCCAGTTTGGGCCGACGAGTTCCTGGTGTGCAGGGAGGTAAGCTTCACTATGGAGATCAAACCGGGCCCATGAGAAGAATCGGAAGGCGCTGCATGTTCCACCAAAACGTACCGAAACCCATAGTAAGTGAATTTAGGACGCCAGGTTTCCAAATCTTCTCCTTTAAGGATATAAGTGAAAAAATAAGGTTCCCCAGAGGCCCTCTGGTTGGGTCTTTTATCATCGTCAATCAACTCCGAAGGCGTCAGCTTAACGGTATCCCCCCTATGACCTTTCACCTTAAGTTCTATGATCCCGGAAACGTTTTGTCCAAAGTCATAAGAATACGTGTCGCAGTTAATTTTATAGATGCTTTTAACGGGTATTGTGTCGGCGATGGTTAGGGGGAAATCCGACTCCGGAAGTAACTTTCCCAGCGGCGCTCTTACTATAAGCGCATTTTTCCATTCCAAGTCATTAAAATCGGGGAGGGTCCAGGCTTTCTGCTCTGCCATTGCATCATAATCCTCCCCGCCATATATGCTGCTGAATTTAATCGGGGAGGCGCAAGTCTTCCAACTGCTATCGGAAACAATAACATCGCTACTCCCATCGTCATACTCCACTGCCAGTTTACATATCATCCTGGGATATCCAAAGGCAACTATAAGCTTATAATAGCGCTCCCGGCTGATATTATAGAAGCCGTTTCCTACTATAAGTCCGATGACATTGTTCCCTCCCTTGACCTGGCCGGTAACATCATAAATATTATAAAGACAACGTTTATCGTAATCGGTCCAGCCTGGTGAAAGAAAGCTGTTGCCTGTTTTTTGCCCATTTATGCTTATTTCATACTGACCGAGGCCCGTTACAAATATCGTAGCCCTTCGTATGGCTTTATTAATTTTAAAACTTTTCCTGAACAATGGGATGATAGATCGTTCATTAAATCTGCTGCCCAAGCTCATAGCAAGGTTAAAATCGACCCCAGGTACTAATCTCATGGAATCATCCATCGCTTCATACCCAATCCACTTAGCCCCGCCCCAGTCCCCCGATGTAAATAACCCGGTAGTAAACTTCCCTACGCTGCTCCATTGGGATGGCTTACCGTTCCTATTCCAAACTCTTACCCGCCAATAATATGTTTTCCCAGGCGTTAATTTGCTCCCGGCATAAGCGACGGATATGCTTTCATTACTTCTTATACGTTGTGAGTTCCACATATCAAATTTACCCTGATCCATTCTCTGAAGAGATGATGAGATGATAATCTGATAAGAAGTTTGAAAGCTGTTTCTAATGGAAGAGCAAAGGATCCATCCAAAATGAACACCTGTTAAATCGACGCCCATTGGGTCAGACTTCCCTTCACACATAACATGGTTAACCGAAATCGGGAAATTATTTGCACTTCCTGTATGAAATAGGAAGCAAGCAATAAAAGTCATTAATTGGCTAAGCACCCGCTCGGTCATAATCAAAAAAACTTTGCTGATTTTTGAAGATAATAAGCTAAAATTTATCGTGTAAACCTGTATTCCGGCCTATCTTTATTTTCCATAAAGGCAAGTTTTGATGAGCAATACTCCAAAGGTATTGTCTGTCCTTGATAAGGGAAATAGGAAATTTGGCACTTTCAATATATTTTTTGACTTTTTCATTATTTGAGTATTGATGACAAACTATTATAAGTACTTGCCAATAAGCAGAGAAGATGAGAGTTGGGGACTTTCCGTCCTTAATGCCGGCTGCAACAGTATTCAAGCGGAAGAAGCTTACCCTCCCAAAAGCCATCCATCGCATCACTACTTTGACTGGAAAAGAGGACGCGTTTTACAAGAGTACCAGCTCATTTATATCACCAAGGGAGAAGGAGTATTTGAATCAAAGAGCATGGGAAAAGTAAACGTGAAAGAAGGCGTCGTTATCATTCTCTTTCCAAATGAATGGCACCGGTTCAAACCGGAAAAGGGAACAGGCTGGGACGAATACTGGGTAGGCTTCAAAGGAGAAGCAGCAGACAGGTTGAAAGAAGCCAATTTTTTCCTCCCTAAAAGCCCAATAATGAATATTGGGATCAATGAACAGATATTAGAAATATTAATCACCATCATTGAATACACCAAACAGGAAAGAGCGGGCTATCAGCCCCTGATTTCCGGAGCCGTCATGTATCTGCTGGGGTCGGTACATTCAATGACAAGGCAGAAAATTTTCAATACCGGGGACAGGATCGAGAACCTGGTAAATAAAGCGTGTTTATTGCTGAGGGAAAATTCCGAGAGCGATATCAGCATTGAACAAATCGCCGGCGAACTCCATATAGGTTATTCCCGATTTAGAAAAATATTCAAAGCATATACCGGGATGGCCCCTGGCCAATACCTCATTCAATTAAAAATAGAACGGGCCAAATTATTGCTTCGAGATGGATCAAAATTGATCAAGGAAATTTCGGAGCAACTGCATTTTGACAACAGCTATTACTTCTCCAAGGTATTTAAACTAAAAACAGGCGTCTCTCCTGAAAAGTATAGAAAGGATATATTATTACTGAAGTAGGCGATACCCCAACCCCGGGAAATTGAGTATATTGGGTCTATATATGAAAAAACTGATACTAATTTCGTTTCTAGTCACTTCTTCACTCGCTCATGCCCAGGACACTACTACACTCGTTACAGTGGGGCATACGGTACCTGACTTTAGCTTTGAACTGGAAAAAGGAAAAACCGCCAGTATCCAGGACTATAGAAACAAGGTGCTGGTCATTAATTTTTTCGCTACATGGTGTCCTCCATGTAATATAGAATTGCCCATATTGCATAAAAATATCTGGGAAAAATACCGGAACGATCCCCGGTTTGCTTTACTGATCTTTGGAAGGGAGGAAGGATGGGAAAAGGTGACAAAGTTTAAAAATGACCACCAATTCACCTTTCCCATGCTGCCTGATGAAAACCGGAAGATTTATGGATTATTTGCCACTCAGTATATTCCCCGCACCCTGCTGATCGATCAGACAGGCAAGATCGTATACGAAAGCATAGGGTATTCTGAGGAAGAATTCGGCAAATTTGAAAAGGCCGTAGACTCGCTCATGAAATGACCAAGCTACGGGCCCTTTTACAGCAAGGCGAAGTATAGGTTAGCAACGGTATACATTAACTTTATTTACTTTTTTCGTATAAGTAGTGACCGATCCACAAATTTATCCCCATAAACCGTGATTTTCCTCACGGAAAACCGTGATTTCATTATATTTATGCGAATAATGTGACGACGTTGAAAATCAGGCTCTTATTTGTTTACCTATTTATGTCTGCTTCTCTCGGATCATTTGCGCAAGAGCACTCGTCGCAACCCTATGATTATGAAGGAACTTTGCGGCAGTTATGGCAGACAGCTGCGAAAAGCTCCGGTAACAAACCGGACACCAATCAGTTGGATGCCCTCTACGAACTCGCCAGTATTTACAATATCCGCTATAAAAGCGGGAGGGATAAAAAGAACCCCGCCTACTTGGATTCCAGCCTCTATTATGTTAAGTCGTTGATTAGCAGCAGCCGGCAAGCCGGGCAACTGGACTATGAGGCATCGGCCAATCTCATTTGGGGTCAGGATGAAATGGCTTCGGGAGATGATTTTAAATCAATTGTAGAAAAATACCTTAACGCAATTTCCCTATGTGACGCATATGCCCGCACCCATTCATCTCCAAACGATCTCCTGCTGGAAACTCAAAGCAATGCATTCAGCAACATTGGTTACGTCTATTTTTTGAACAAGGAATACGACAACGCGTTGAAATACTGTGATGAAGCCATCGCACATGCCTTTCCCACGTACAACAAGGCGTTACCTCTCCTGTATAAGGGCAGGGTCTATATGGCGGAGAGGAATTATCCTTATGCCGAAGCCTACCTGCACCAGGCCCTTGCCATATTGCAGCAGCAACCGATCAATTTACGTTGGGAAGCCATGGATTATCTGGCGCAGCTCCTGGTGGAAAAGGGTCAGCCAGACAGTGCTATATCCATGGTCAGACAGGCGATTACCGGTGACAAGAAAGCCTTATATACAGACATGCACTATTATTGGATGGGCCAGGCCTATTTAAGAAAGGAAGCCACCGCCTCCAGAACCACCCCCATGGATTCCGTGCTGACCTATGGCAGGCTGGAACTGGCCCTGGGAGAACGCCTTCCCAAGAGCCAGGACAGGCTCTGGGCATATGAACTCCTCTACAAGGCCTATGAACCCTCTTCAGACAAAGCGGCTGAATTGAAGTATTATAAGCAATGGGTTGAGCTATCAGACAGTCTTGGCGCCATTCAACACGGAAAGGATATCGCAGAGATCCAGCACAAATACGACTATCAAAGGGTCCAGGTGGAAGCTGACCATCAAAAGTTCCTGCAGGATCAGCGCCTGCAACAAAGAACGAGGTATTTTTTGTTCACCTTCCTGGGACTCTTATCGCTGACCGCCGCCTTACTCGCCTTTTACCTGGTGAAGATGCGGCGTAAGAATATCGAACTGGAACGAAAGAATAAGGAAATACTTGATGCCCGTTTTCAAGGGCAGCACTTTGAACGCAAACGTATCGCCTCCGAATTGCATGACAACCTCAGCAGTCTGCTGGCTGCAACGAAGCTCACCATCCAGGTTCTTGACCCCTCCGCACTGAGCGCCGGAGAACAAAAGATCTATCACAGCGTCCTGGATATGATGGATACCGCCTGTAGGGAAGTAAGGTACATATCCCATAACATGATGCCTGTAAATATCGAAAAGCAAGGCCTATCCATCGCCCTGGAGTCGCTGGTCGCCAAACTTAACCAAACTGGCATTATTTTATTCGAACTGACCAACTTTGATCCCCGGCTGGCGCTTGACAAAATGACTTCCTTTAACATCTATTCCATTTGCCTTGAGCTATGCAATAATATCCTTCGCCATTCCAAAGCTACCAGGGCCGCGATCATTTGCAAGGCCTATGAAAAAGAGCTTCACCTGCTGATCACCGATAATGGAAAGGGAATACCCGATACAAAGAAAGACGGTATAGGTATTAAAAATGTAAATGAGAGGATACAATCCCTGAACGGGACCCTGGAGGTGCAAAGTTCACCGGAGGGAACTTCCTTTTGGTTCACCATTCCTTTACAGGAACAAAAAGTGCCTGCTGTTAAATAAGGCCCCGTCGCCTGGCGTACTCGATCAGACCGACCGAATTCTTCACACCTGATTTCTGGAATATATTCTTTCGATGGGTTTCAACCGTATTGACGCTGATGAACAGCCGGACGGCGATCTCTGCGGTGGTCAGTTCTTTGGCAATCAACCGCACCACATCCAGTTCCCGCTCCGTGAGTCCGCCGGTATCTATAGTTTTCATCTTTTCTTCCCTTTCGACGAGCCGTTGAACGACTTCCTCACTATAATAATGGGCCCCCGATGCAACGGTATTCAGGGCTTTTTCAAAAGTAGCCAGGCTTGCACTTTTAAAAATGTATCCCCATGCCCCCGCTTTTAAAGCCTCCTTTATCGTCTCGGCATCTTCCAGCATCGTTAGCATCAATACCCTGGTATCAGGATATTGTTCCCGCAGGACGGCAACCAGTTCCAGACCGTCCATGACGGGCATTTGTATGTCTGTAAGGACTATGCCGGCAGGAGATTGCTCCAGATAGGAAACAACCTCTTTTCCATTATGCATCTTGCCTACCAATTCAAAACCAGGAATCTTACCGATCAATAGCCCCAGGCTTTCCAGAAAAACAGGGTGATCATCAGCTATAAGTATTTTTACCGACATCATTTACTAAAATAGGGAAAAAGTTTTAAGCCTATCTTTATGGGCAATTTACAGATATTCAACATCATTCACCATGCACATAACTACTAAATTCTGCCTTCTGGTCTCGCTGCTGGGCCTGGCCTCTTGCAGTGATGACAAAGAGGACGTGACCAATAGAGTCAATAAGGAAGGCGCCGTCGAAACTTCCGTAACGGTCCAGCACGCGGATAGCACCCATGATGTGATAAAGACCATCCATAAAATATGGGCCAATTCAGTGGAATATAAAACCGTCATTCACCTGGATACTATTCCCGCCCTGGGAGTTGAAAACACGGAAGGGGAAAATGCGAACGGGGATACGAAAAAAGTGCAGGTTCCCAAGGATTATGAAATTTATATCACCGTCAAATAGGAAGCTACCGGGCACATGAAAAAGTCCAAACATATCAACCTTATTTTAATAACGGCGGCGCTGGCAAGTTGCCATCAGCGGGATAAAGAATGGCAGAATGGCAACAAAACCTATGTTCGCAGCGACAGCACCGCCCCCTATTCGCGCCTGTATTACCCCCATATAGGCTCACCCCTTATATGGTATTATGCCTTTCGCCCTTACGGCAATTATTACAACGGAGCTTACCGAAGGGCCGGATATTACTCGGACGCCATTAGCGAACGCGCCAATATAGGCAGCAACTCCTTCAAAAGCAGCGTGGTCAGGGGCGGTTTCGGGGAAGGCGCTTTCTCCGTTCATTCATAACCAATCGGATCTCCCGCCATTTATTATACCAGAACTATGCAAAGGATCAACATCGCCCCCCGCAATAACTGGCAAAACGCCGTTGAACAATTAGGTTTTGGCTTCCATAGCACCAATGTTCCCTACTGGGACGAAAGCGCCTACTATGAATTCCGGATGGAAGAAGTACTCATCATAGAAAAGGCTTCGGCTGAACTATGGGACCTCTGTCTGGGCGCCGTTCAGTACGTCATAGATCATAACCTATATCACCAATTCGCCATACCGGAATCCTATATCCCTTATATTGAAAAAACCTGGATGGAAGATCATCCTGCTATTTACGGGCGCTTTGACTTTGCTTACAAAGAAGGGGTGCTGAAGCTGCTGGAGTTCAATGCGGACACCCCCACAAGCCTGTACGAAGCAGGTATTGTGCAGTGGTTCTGGTTACAGGACTTTGACAAGAGTAAGGACCAGTTCAACAGCATCCATGAAAAACTCATCGCTTACTGGAAATACTTAAAAGCCTATCTCTATCCCGGCACCCTGCACTTTGCCTGTGTGAAACAGTCCCTGGAGGACTTAACCAACACAGAATATCTTCGGGATTGCGCCATACAGGGCGGATTGGATACCAAACTCCTTTTTATCGATGATATCGGCTGGGACCGGGATGCCGGCCTATTCGTCGACATGGAGGATCAACCCATCAAAAACATTTTTAAACTCTATCCCTGGGAATGGATGGTCAAAGAAAGTTTTGGGGCCAATATCCTGGCGGACCGGAACAGGTCATTCTGGATCGAGCCCGCCTGGAAAATGATTTTGTCCAATAAGGCGATCCTTCCGCTCTTATGGGAACTATACCCAGATTGTCCTTACCTGTTGCCGGCGTATTTCGATAGCGGACGTTTGACCAGTTATGTGAAAAAACCGCTCCTTTCCCGGGAAGGCGCCAATATGGAGCTGATACAGGATAATGTTATCCTTCAACAGACGGAGGGCGGGTATGGACAAGAAGGCTACATCTACCAGGAGCTATTCACGCTGCCTGACTTTGGAGGCAAATACCCGGTTATCGGAAGCTGGATTATTGGCCAGGAGCCGGCGGGAATGGGCATTCGCGAGTCGGATAACCTGATAACGGATAACGGTAGCCGGTTTGTTCCTCACCTGATCGTAACATATTGATCTCGATAAAAGATACCCGGTGGAGGAATCACGTGGCTACCGCAAAAAAGAGGTCAAAGCTTAGTATCACCGCCGACTGTCCCGAGAAGACTACCCTCAAAGTTTCTATATATTTGTAAATCAATTTATTACAATTATTCAGCCTTCTCTAAGTATTTATAGTAAATTTACTACACTCGTATTTAGCAAACTAACTAATGAGGCTGAAGTATACCTTTCTGGTTCTTATCCTGCTTAATCTTACAGCGCTCAGGGCGCAAACCGGCGGAAACGATCAACTTCAGCCGAGTACTAAAAATTATGATGTTAAACAGTATAACAGCGAGAATGGTCTACCGCAAAACAGCGCTACCGACCTGTTATTAGATCAAAATAACTTTCTCTGGATCGCCACACAGAACGGTCTTGTAAGATTTGACGGGCAGCGATTCCGCGTATACAACAGGTCCAACACGCCGGCATTGAAGATCGATCGGTTTTCTGTGATCTCTGAAACCCTTCAGCATCAGGTCCTTTTCAAGTCCAGTTATGCCGACGCCGAGATCTATATGGCAACGCCGGATTATAAAATACGGATCGATTCCGCTGCCATGCATCTGCCGCATAAATTAATCAGCATTCACTCAAACGGTATTTTTGACGGCAGCAGCTTATTCGCCTATTATGCAAAAAACAATACTCCTGTATTCAATACCCCCTTCCTGGATACACTATTCAATTCTGATGCCTACTGGGTCTTAAACGAACAGGAAGCAGTTATTCAATATGGAAATGATTATTACTATTTAAATAATTTGACTACCGTTGTATTCAAACTGGCGGTCAAATGGAAGCCCGCAGAGGCCCCATCCAAATTTTTTATCGGTGATCTCTTTTGCATCGCCCGGGATAATGGGGAAGTGCTATTCTTTAAAAACGGTAAACAAACCATTATAAGTGTAGACAAATCAGTAACCGAACTATTGAAGGGCTATGCATCCCTTCCGATTGCACAATTTTCAATTAGCGCGAAGGGCAGCCAGCTTATTATAAGGCGGCACAATGATTTTTATCAATTGAGCATCGAGGGTAATAGGTTGACCGCAACGTCTATCTTTAAAGATCTGTCATTTTTGGAGAACCAGCCTGTTTATTCAATTCAATACGATAAAAGGTCCCAAAGGATTTTTTTGGGCACCCAGAATGCAGGATTATTTATAGTTACCAACAACATGTTCAAGACACTGGAATTTAAGCCTGCTGATTACAGCAATAACATTTTCATGGCCTTCAGCCTCCTGCCTGACGGAAAAATCCTCACCACCAATGGAATACTAGGCAAAGGTGAAGGCAGCAGGAGCTTTCTATTCAGCAACGGGGACAGGCTCGATAGGAATTGCCTGTATAAAGCAGAGGACGGCTCCATATGGTACAGTAAGCAAAAACAATTATATAAATCGGACAGCGCCTTTTCCCGTAAATCGGCAGTTGATAGTTTGGAATTGGAATCATACATAACGGACATTGCGGAGCATGATAATCACGTTTTTTGGATCAGTACTGTTAGCTCCCTGTTGAAAATGGAAGAGGGTAAGCTACGGTATGTGTTGTACAGGTATCCCCCCTTTATCAATCATTCGATTGAATCCATCATGGAAGTATCGCCGGGAACCTTGTGGATTGCTACCAGGAATGGACTTTACGAATATGACATTACTGCAGGCAAGATTAAGGCGAAGCCTATTCTACCTGACATATATGTGCGCAGCATTTTTAAAGCAAAAGACAATAGCCTCTGGCTCGGCACCTATGGTAGCGGGTATTTTAAATACGAAAACCTGCACTTCAGGCCGCTCCCCCTGGATCCGGAAAAGAACCTCAGCACAGTGCACACATTCTTAGAAGACGACAAGGGGTTTTTCTGGATCAGTACTAACCATGGGCTTTTTAAAATAAGGAAAAGAGACCTTGACAGTGCTTCCGGTACTGATAGCAAGGGCTTATTTTACTATTATTTCGATAAATCATATGGTTTTAATACGAATGAATTTAATGGCGGATGCCACCCAGCAGCGCTAAAAGGTAAAGATGGCAATTTCTTCTTCCCCTCACTTAATGGGATCGTCTATTTTAACCCTGATAGTTGCCGGCTCGAACTTCCCGATAAGGCCATCTTTATCGATCATTTTTTGGTAGATTCCTTCAACCTTGATTACAGGCAGGCGGTTGGGATAAAGCCGGACTTCAACCGGATCGTTGTGGGCATTTCCACGCCCTTCTACGGATTGGAAGAAAACCTTCGGATTGAATATAAACTCAATCCCATTGGTGACAAATGGTATCCGGTCAACCGGGACGGCAAGATCATTATTAATCGCCTGCCTTACGGGAAGTATACCCTTTCGATCAGGAAGGTAAATGGCTGGGGACATGAAGATTATTCCTATTCAAATATATCCTTTGAAGTACTGCCCGACTGGTATGATACCTGGCTCTTTTACCTGTTATTACTAGCGGTAGCCATCGGCTTTGCATTTCTCATCGTTAAACTCAGGACCCGTATATTATCCCGACAGAATACTCACTTACAAGTGAAAGTGGATGAAAGGACCTTCGAATTGGAACAGAGTACCCTGCTGAAAGAAAGGCTGATTTCCGTAATCATGCATGACCTGACTTCACCTTTACTTTCCCAGTCCTTTATCATTGATTATTTATATAGGAACCATGCCCGGTTGGGTAAGGCGGAATTAGATGATTTGTTTTTTCAATTAAAGGATTCCAGTAAGAGAATCAGTCAATTCAGCGCTGATTTTTTGACATGGTATAATAGCCAAAAAGAAATCTTTTTAATCAAAAAAGAAAAAATCGAACTGAGTACATTTATTGAGACGATCACGGTTTTCTATAAGGAGATCGCCGTTAGAAAAGGATTGTCTTTTGAACATGAAATTCCTGATGGTCTTATTTTGATTTCAGACGAACACATATTGGCGATCATTATTCGGAACCTGGTTGATAATGCCGTTAAGTATACCCGATCCGGCAGTATTCGGATTGCGGTCTATGAGAAAGACTCAAATATTTATATTCGGGTCAGTGATACCGGCCCTGGCATTCCCCCCGCAAAGATAAAAGAACTGCTGTCCCACCTGAAAATGGAACTAAACAACATGAATCTCACTTTTGGCTATCGGTTCATTGTAGAATTTACCGAGAAATTAGGAGGAACCCTGAACATCGAGAGTGAAACGGGAGTAGGTACCCATGTTACCTTCAGCTTAGGAATTAAAGCCTTCCAATTGGTGTAATTTAGCCAGCTCCCCCAGGTCGTACACATTTTTTATTTTCAGCTTTTCAAATAACCTTGTCTTATGTGTTCCGATGGTGGAAGAATGCAGGTTGAGCATTTTTTTTATCTCTCCAGGGGAATAACCGAGCAGGAAACACCTGGCTATCTGGATCTCCCTGTCCGAAAGCTTTTCAAATGGGTTATCCGTTTTTCTTGACTCCAACTCGTTATTAAGATGCTCTTTTACCCTTTGGCTGGTGTAAATCGTTCCATTTAGGACGGAATAAATCGCCTTTTTTACTTCAACATCATTTGATTCCTTATGCAGGTATCCCAGCGCACCCAGTTTTAGAAACCTGCCTGCGTAGATGACTTCCGAGTTCATACTGAAGATCAGAATTCTCGCGTTCTTTTTGTAGGCAATCAAATTACTCACAAGCGTGAACGAATCCGTATCCGGCATATTAATGTCCAGGATAATGAGGTCGAAATCGTTTGCTTTGACCAATGAAACCACTTCGTCTCCGTTACAGGCCTCTTCAACTTCTGCAAAAGGAAGAATATCCTTCATAACGACCTTCACGCCTGCCCTGACAATTGAATGATCGTCTGCTATTAATATTTTATTCGTTGCCATTCCTTAATTGTTTGTTTCACGATCAAGCTTTATCAATGCATTAAAATTATAATTAATTCCGTTTTTCCACTGTAGTAATTTTTCTAAAACGTCGGTATCCGAATATTAAATACATGCAATAGTTCACCTCGTTTAACTTATCGCAAATTAGAAATATTATTACAATAAACAGTAAACACTCCTTCTATATTTGTTAAGGTTTTAGCTCATCCCGTTTTTATCCAATATCCTATGATCTGCCAGGAAATTTACCGGTTGGGGCTGTATCGAAGATCGATACAGCCCCTTTTGATTCCGCCAATACTTCGCTACCTTTGTTATCATGAAACACCTCCCCCTTTTATTCCTCCTGGTCATTGCTTTTACGGCAAATGGACAGCCCGGCATTCCGGAAAATGAGAAAGGAAAGTCTCTCAGGGATTTCTATCTGGGACTCGATGTCGAAAATCTTTGGTTGTCCGGGCAGCACGTGAATTGGGAGACCGGTCAACCGGATAATCCTGATGCAGACCAGGATATTCATACTCACTGCAGCGCTTTCGTCGCTGCAGCCTGTAAAAGACTACATATATATATACTCAGGCCTCCCGAACATCCCATGCAGCTGCTGGCCAATGCCCAATATGATTGGATGACCACCCCCCAAGCGCTCAATGACGGCTGGAAGCCCATTCAGGAGGGGAACATCTATGAAGAGGCCCAGGAGAGGGCCAATAAAGGGTACGTTGTCATCGCCATTTTTAAAAATGCAGACCCCAGGATTCCAGGCCATATTGCCCTGGTAAGGCCAGCCGAAATCTCCTTCGATAAAATAGAAGAATCCGGCCCCATCCTGATCATGGCAAGTACCCATAATTTCAACTATATATCCCTAAAGGCGGGCTTCAAATCGCACATAACGGAATGGCCGGACCACGCGATCCTTTTCTATTATAATATCAACCGGCAATAAGAATGTGGACGCTGGCGGGAACCCTCAGATCTTAACCTGCAATGTCAGATAGAACCCCCTTCCGTCCGCAGGTATGATGCCCGGCCCGGGGTAACTGTCCGCCCTGCGCGTATAATACATGTGATTGGAAAGATTGTTGACCGTTCCGGAAAGCAGCAGGAACCTGTTCAATGTATAATCGGCGGAAAGGTCCATTACGTAATAGGAGGCCACCATCCCATTGATCCCGTTATTGGTCGGGGTAGTTGAATTGGTGGCGTCTGTGAATTGTTTCCCCGTATACGAATATTGCCAGGTCGCACCAAACCGGTCCTTGCGAAACGTGACGCCCGTTTTTAAAATAATATCAGGTACAAACTCCACCCTTTTATTTTCATACGCGGACTCTTTGCTGTCCACATACCTGGCATTGATCCAGGCTACGTTGGAAAATAGTGCCAATTTGGTTTTTGTCCCGCTTCCCCCGATCAGTTTCCATACATCCAATTCAGCAAAGGATTCCACCCCTAAATTCCTGGACTTAGAGATATTGGTCGTGTACTGGTAGGTATTTGGAGAAGTAGTATCCTTCTGCAAAACGGCCCCTATCCTGTTCGCATAATCGATGGTAAAAAGGCTGATATCATAATTTAGGAGATCCCTTACATGGCCCCTGACGCCAATATCCGCTGAGTACCCCTTTTCATCCTTTAAATTAGGATCCACCCGGAAATTAGGATTGACGATACTCATGTCATTAAAGTTGATGGCCCGATAATTCTGTGATATGTTGGCGTACCACTGAATGCTATTACTTTGATCATAACTAACACCTAATCCCCCTATAACAAATGACCGGTTGCTTAACCGGCGCTCTGGCACCATTTGGTTATAGATCACATTCCCTGCATAATCTTGTATAAAGTTGTTATAAAAACCTTCTGCCTTTGTCACAATGTTTTCATAGCGGATACCGGGAATGATACTCAATTTGGAATTCACGCGAAAGATATTCTCCGCAAACAAAGCGGTATTATGATTGGGGAAAGTGTAGCGGGAATAACTCAATGAATCTATCACCGTAGCATAACTGAAGGCAAAATCAGACTTTGCACCGCCTGAGCCGTCGTTGCCGTTACCGATCCTCCTATCCGTGTAACCGCTATAGTAGCGGACCCCACCCAGTAAGACAAAGGGGTTAGTCTTTTTTGTGTGATACGTATATATCAATCGGCTCTCATTTCCCCAATTGGTATAACTGTCTGTCCTGTATTGCCTTGGACCACCGGGATCAACGACGGTATTAATAATTCCCAGGGCAGACCGGCTGGCGACAAGGCCAAAAAAGCGGGAATTAAATTTCAGGTTGATGGCCATATCGTAATCCACCAATACCGCCGCCAGGTTCCAGTCCACCTTAAACCAATTCCTTGCTTTAGTAGACTGTCTGGGATCGGTGGCAAACATCTGGTCATTAAGGCCGCCCGGTTGTTTTTCCAGGTAGTCCATGTGCGTATACTGCGCGGTCACAGACAGTTTGGCGGTCGCCTTCCAGGTGGTGGCAAAATAGGCCGTGTTCACATTGAACTGGGAATTGGGTCTCCATCCGTTGCCGGATTTGTGCTGGTAAAAACCGTAGTACTTCCACTTATTGACGGTTCCTCCTATACTGGTGGATGTATTCAGGAAGCCCCAGGATCCTCCGGTCAGCCGGGAAATGATCTGGGCCTTGGGACTGTCCGGCCCGCTGTTCAATTTAAAATTGATGATGCCTCCGAATTGCGTCCCGTATTGCAGGGAAGCGGCGCCCCTCACTATTTCAATTCTCTCCGTCGCTTCGGCGGGGGGTGTATAATAACTTTCAGGATAGCCCAGGGCATCTGCGCTGATATCATATCCGTTTTGGCGGGTATTGAAGTTAGTAACCCTGTTGGGGTCCAGTCCCCTGCCCCCGATGGCCAGTTGGATGCCGGCGCCTCCGTCGTTTTCATAAATGTTAAGCCCTGCCACCTTTGAATATATCTGTCGGGCATTATTGGTAGCCGTGTTGGCGGTAATGTCCTTCAATACGATCACCTCGCTTTTTTTTCCTGCATAAATACCCGATCCGTCAACATCTTTCAGGCGGGTGATCCCAAAGGATTGCCGGTACGCTTTTATATGGATAGAATCCAATAGTTTAATGGGCGTCGTATCCCGTGCACTTGCCGCCTGCGGCCGTCTTAACGTGTCCTGTGCACAGGCGCTAAAAGAAGAAAAAATAGGGAGCAGGAATATGATAAAGGTTGCTTTTTTCATTGACGATCATTATTTCGAATGGAACGGAAGGATCCACTTTTTAGGTAAAAAATTCTCTTCCTGCCTGGAGAGGTCAACGCTGCTGTCTATATATAACCTACTACCACTGCCGTTTAGCGTCACATAACTTTGAACGGTCACTACCGGGTCTTTCATCCCTTTGCTTTTGTATACATCACTTAGGTAATGCGCATATTGAAGGATCATATCCGGCTGGGTATCCATCATTCTTTCCTGTAGGGGGGTGAGGAATTTTGAGTTATTCACTTCCCCCCGCTTTCCGGTCAGTGGATCTTTTACATAAAAAAACGCCGTTCCACTTTTTTCCATCAGCATGACCCGCCATGAAAAACGATACCCCTGTTCCGTCCAGAACAATGTTCCAGGATACAGTAAATAGCGAAAGGGCAATACGAGCTGAAGGAGGACATATACAATCAGGAGCCCCGTTATCACATTCATTTTACGGGGTGGGTAGGAAAAATTGACAGGGGGCTCCGCAGACCTCTTTCCTATCAGTGCTTTATGAAACCCTTCGGAGAAGAAGATGATCGTAATAAAGATCATGATATACGGGAACATCCCGATCTTAAACAGCCATCCTGTAAATACATGAAAGACAATGACAAACACGTAGGCCGTTTTCCTGGTGGGTCTGTATAGCAGCAAGAAGCCTATCAGCAGATCAAAGACGGCACCGAACCAGCTAAAGAGGAAAGCCAGCCACGCCTGTTTAAATAGGGGCCCTATAAGTGGCAGGCCAGCATTGGCGGGCAGCCACAGCCTCAAAGGCATGGCCTCCAGCATCCAGTCATGATTCAATTTGCTAATGCCCGCACAGAAATAGACCAGGCAAAGCTGCCATTTAAAAATATTGATTGTCCAGGCTGGGACTTGGGTCACTTTCAACGAAGGTTTACGTATCACGTCCACCGAAAAATACCGGTGGGCGGGGACCAGCAACATCAAAAAGGCAATGATGCTGACAAAATAATAGTGATTGAGGTAATAGGTCTTATCAATCAATTCCACATATACAAAGCATATAAAAAATGCACTGATCGATATCCTATACAAAAAACCGATCATGATAAAAAACGAGGCGATAGCCATGCATGCAAAAACCGCATACATGGCCATGGCCGGTAATGGCTTTACCCATTCAAATCCCCAAAACGGGAAATAGAACCGGGGAGCTATGTAAAAATCATACACCCACCCTTTCAATACAAAGCGTATAGTACTGATGAGCATGATCAATCCGAAAGCCATTCTTAAAACAGCCAACGGGGCGATATGTCTTCTACCGTTAATCTCCGTCGTTATCTCCATAGGTAATTAATACACCCAGGGAAGAAGGCATATCGGTTTTTAACAGGACAACCAATTGCTGGATTTCCGCATATAAGGCATCTGCAGGAGCAGCGTTGCTTTGTATAGTCGCCGAAAACGGGTCCGGTATGGCCTGCAATGCAGAAACAGCGGACGAGAAATAGGCCTTCACCGTATCGCTCAACAGGCCTCCATTGTATTTGGCGCCCGCCTCGATCAAATAGTCCTGCAAGCCAGGTCCATTTCCTTGTGTACCTGACCCCAGATAGATATTTTGCACGGCTTTGAGTTGCGCCAGGGCCAGTTGGGCAGATATTCCACTGTAATACGCCTCTACTTCCTTGGGCAATACAGGTAATATGGCTCCCGGGGGTTGCTTTCCCAAGGGTATCCCCAACCGGTCGTTCTTGAGGACTTCAAAATCCTGGTCCATCGAATTGATCAGTAGTCCCAGGGAGCTTGAAATACTATTGCCCGTTCCGTTGACGAAAGTGTTGATATAATTCCCTCCCCTGGCTGCCCAGCCGGCATACGCCGTATTCACTTCCGTCTTTATATCGGCTGAAATAGCTGACAGGTATTGTTTCCGGTTGGATGCCTGGGCATCCGTCGTATAATTTGCCAGCGTGTTATTTCCCGCTCCGAATAGCAGGTAGTCAAGGGCTGGAAAGCCCTTGGCCGACGCGTTTGAAAAAGCATTTACGTTATCATTACCCGCGTTGATATTGCTGTCAATCCTGGTCGTCGTCGTAGGGAACAAATTAAGCCCTGCCAATGTCGGCTGGACATTATAGGCTGGCCCGAATCCGTCATATTCAGAAACGGATTCCCAGGCTATGTAAGCGCTTTTAAAGAGCGCACGCACGTTGGAAAGACTGGCTCCATTAGGATTCGCGCTAAAATCAATGATCGCCGAGTCCAAAGAACCCGTCGCCATACTCAAGGACTTGTATCCCGGGAGAATAATATTATTGCCAATATTCAACAGGATGGAATCATTCCCGATTGTGCTACCCGTGCCGCTGCTGCTCGTCCCCTTTTTACTGCAAGAGAAATTGAGAAGTAACAGAATAGCAGCGGCTCCGGTAAGAGAAAGCAATACAATACGCTTCATAAATAGGAGAATTATATAAGTAAAAATTACAGGAGGGGCAATTGAGCAGCGCTAAAGCCATAGATCGTACCAATGAACTGCCGGATAGCCTCTGTCTTTGCTTCAATCTGGGCGGTCGTATTCACATTGGCGCCTACGAATGCGTACAAATTGGGGCTACCGGGGTTCCCGCTGTCGTACAATGCTTCCAACTGGGCAATCTGCGCATCGGTAATCACTCTTACCGGGCTGGTATTATATTTCAGGTTGCGCACGAAGCCCAGGGATTCGGACAGCGTTCCATAAGCAGCTACGGCATCCCCTGCTTCGATATTCTCATCTGTTTCTTTCATTTCCTGGACAATGGCAGCCGCGTCCAACTGATCGAACGTGGAAATGATGATAGCCACCTGTGCCTGTTTGGTGACCAGGTCCTTATTGCTGATCGCTGCGCGTCCTTTTAAGAAGGCATTCATAAGGGTAGCATTGGAATGAAGACCTGCGTCCACCTGATTGGAATAACTCCCGAAATACTTAAGCCCGGTAGTGTTCGTGGGAAAGTCAATGGGCACGCCCCATAGGGCGAAGGCTTCATCCCAATGATGTTCCAGGGCTGTGCCGGATCCGGCAATAACGGTACTGTTGTCCACGGAATTGTTGACGGAATCCGTCATATAGACGTTTTCAATTTCGTAGGCGCAGATACCTCCCATGATCGTCTTTTTGACCATTTGGCTGAAGAAGACACCATTGGGCGACAAAAGATATTTTTTGCCGGGATTGGCGGAACTGGGTGATACGCCGGCAATGCCTTGGGTGGCGGGTGTTACAGACTGACTATACACACCTACGCTGTCAAAATAGTTGGCCATATCTGTCTGTGCGGCCGCAGAGCAATAATCCGACAATTTCAGACCCGAGGCATTCAACCGAAAGGTAGAATCATTGAAATATCCGTTCACATTATTGAACATGTCCTTTAATTTTTGTGCACTAACCGCCGTATTAGGCGTCGTATTGGCCAGGTTGATGGTAGCCACTACCTGGTCGGCCATCGCTAATAGCTTAAGCTGATTGCTGTCATTTACGTTCGTAAAATTATAGGTGGTGGGAACGGTGTAATCAGGGATGGCCGTACTATTATTGCTTTTTTTACAACTCACTAAAAAAAACACTACGGAAAGGGCAAATGAAATAGTGTTAACAATTTTCATGTTATTCAGGAATTTTACAGTTATAACTTTGATTGATGAATGTGGTGCAAGATTAGGTCATAACATAGACCAGGCTCTTACGAGTTCGGAAATTGCGTTTACACAATCCGGAAATTCAACCAACAGACGTTTGGGAACCTATATTTTCCCACACCAGCCAATGCGCATTCAGGTCTATCGCGCCGTGGTGCTTATAGAAAGTTCGTGCAACCCCATTGGCGGGGTCAACGTCCACGCATACCCGTAAAGATTTTTGTTCAACAAACCAGGCCGTCAGCAGACGCAGGAGTCCGGAAGCAATACCCCGTCTTTGGTATTGGGGAAGCACGCTAATCCACTCCAACTCTCCCGAGCAATCATAACGCAAGGTAAGATGGCCTGCTATAAACCCTACGACTGTTCCGGCATCCATCGCCACGTACATAATGCGGGGAGCTAATGCCTTTTGCGGGTTTAGCAGACCATTCAGGTACCCGGTAATGCGATCATGCCAGTATCCTTCTGTTTCCGGGTCTAACCCGCGTATCCGGGCCATACCGGGGATATGAGACTGATCGGCCACTTTATATTGGACAACGGGCATTCAATTTTTTTAGTGTTGTCATTAAAATACGTACAAAAGTTGATATGGCAGAGTTTGTGGAGTCTTATCCACATTCGGGGAACCGAAATCCCCTGGCGAAAGCAGTATTGCTCATTATGCCTTGATAATCAACCTATTAAATAGTCCTTTTAAAAAGAAATCCGATTGGCAAGATAATTACTATATATTTTCATTGCGAAATATGTTCATTAAAAGTAGCCTTTGGTAGAAAATACTCAAATACGAACAATTCCTGTTCATCAACCCAAAGGCGGGGCTTGGGTGGCCGGGCAGACCTTAGAGGAAAGCGAAGCCCGTTACCGGCAATTGATATATGCGTTGCCCTCAGCCATTTATACCTGCGACAAGAATGGGTATATTACCATGTACAATGAAGCGGCGGCCGATCTTTGGGGAAGAGAGCCGGAGATTGGCAAGGATTTATGGTGTGGATCGTGGAAAATATTTGAACCGGATGGTACTACTCCCCTTCCATTGGACTGCTGCCCCATGGCTATTGCCCTAAAGGAGGGTCGTGTCATCAAAGGAAGGCCAGTCGTGATTCAACGCCCCGATGGGGTAAAACGCTACGTAGAGCCTTATCCTGAACCCCTTTTTGATAAAGAGCGAAACATCGTAGGCGCGGTCAACATGCTGGTCGATGTTACGGAACAAAAAGCAGCGGGAGAAGAAAGGGCAAAGTTGGCTGCCATTGTTCAATTTTGCGACGACGCCATCATCAGCAAAACACTGAAAGGTATTATAACCAGTTGGAACCCTGCTGCGGAAAAGATGTTTGGCTACGCTGCAGAAGAGATGATCGGGCAATCCATTACTAAAATCATCCCGCCCGACCGTCTGAATGAGGAAACGGAAATCCAGGAAAAGCTAAGAAAGGGCAACCGGGTTGATCATTTTGAAACAAAGCGATTAACGAAAACGGGGGAACTATTGGACATTTCACTGACCATCTCTCCTATCATGGATCCCGATGGACGCATGATAGGCGCCTCTAAAATCGCCCGGGATATTACCGTACAAAAAAAATTGCGGGACTTACTGCTGCAAAGTGAACAGCAATATAAACAGATTGCCAAAGAATTGGAAATACGTGTCCAGGACCGAACCAAAGACCTAACAAGCGCTAATCGTCATTTGGAAAGATCTAACAAAGAATTGGAGCAGTTTGCCTTTATAACAAGTCATGACCTGCAAGAGCCGCTGAGAAAGATCCAGCTATTTGCCGATCTCCTCTACACCAGTAACGTGGCGACACTGGACGACACTTCCAAAAAATACATTGAAAAAATAAGCGCTTCTTCCAGCCGGATGTCCCTCCTGATAAGGGACCTGTTGAATTTATCCCGCATGACCCCCCAACCGGAAGATTTTACAGATACGGACCTTTATGAAGTCTTCCAGAATATAAAAATTGATCTCGAAGTGGTTATAGAGCAAAAGAAGGCTCAAATCATTACTGAAAAACTGCCTGTCATTCAAGCCCTTCCTTTGCAGATGAACCAGCTCTTCTACAATATTGTCAGCAATGCGCTTAAATTCGCAGCCAGTGAAAGGACGGCGGTTTTAAAAATAACTTCCAGACCGGTGCCTGCTGAAGAAATGCCGAAATACCCGGCCCTGAACGGCAAAGTCCCCTATGTTGAAATTACTTTCCAGGATAACGGCATCGGGTTCAATCCCGTCTACAAAGAAAAGGTATTCGAAATATTCCAACGATTACATACCCGGAATGAATATGAAGGCACAGGGATTGGCCTGGCCTTATGCAATAAGATCGTACTAAACCATAAGGGAAGTATTTTTGCCGATTCAAAAACCGACGTCGGCACTTCATTCCATGTTATCCTACCTTTGAGACAATTCTGAGAATATTACACCATGAAATCAAGTATCTTCTTCCTTTTGTGTGGGATTGTATTATTTCAAAGCCCTTGCCACGCCCAAAATTTAAAATACCCCATTTATGAAGGAACCGATCTGGGCCTGACCTACTCGAAAACCCATTCGTTTTTCCGCATATGGAGCCCAATCGCCGATGAAGCGCAAATATTGCTCTACAAGGAAGGAGCGGGGGGAGAGCCTTCTCAAACCATCTCCCTCACAAAAGGGGAAAACGGGACATGGTATACTCAATTGGAAGGTGACCGGGAAGGTCTGTTCTATGCATTCCGGGTGCAGATCAACCACACATGGAGTAATGCTGTACCCGATCCCTATGCCAAAGCAGCGGGTGTAAATGGGAAAAGGGCGATGGTCATCGATCTGCAACAAACCGATCCGTCGGGATGGGAAAAGGATCAAAGCCCCGCCTTTTCAAAGCGCAACGAATCCACGGATGCCATCATTTACGAGTTACACATACGGGATGCCAGTATAGACAGCGGTTCCGGAATCCTGCATAAGGGTAAGTTCCTCGGACTGACGGAGCCGGGGACGACCAGCGAAGACGGCTTGCCCACCGGCCTCGCCCATTTAAAGGAACTAGGGGTCACCCATATTCACCTGCTCCCCTTCTTCGACTTCAATTCCATAGACGAAAGCAAGCCCGACAGTCCCCAATACAACTGGGGATACGATCCGCTCAATTACAACGTTCCGGAAGGGTCTTACAGTACCAACCCATACGATGGTATTACCCGGATAAGGGAACTCAAACAACTCATCGAGACATTTCATAAGAACGGGTTACGGGTGATCATGGATGTAGTATATAACCATACGGGCGTCACCGATCAATCCAACTTCAATCAATTGGTACCCGGCTATTATTACCGGCATAAAAAAGACGGAAGCCTGTCCAATGCTACGGCCTGTGGAAACGAGACGGCCAGTGAAATGCCTATGATGCGCAAGTTCATGCTGGAAAGCCTCTTGTACTGGGAGCGGGAATATCACATAGACGGCTTCCGGTTCGACCTCATGGGCGTCCACGATATTCAAACCATGAACCTGATATCCGATTCGCTGCATACGATCAAACCAGACATCATATTATACGGAGAGGGCTGGACGGCGGGCGACAGCCCTTTACCCGATTCATTGAGGGCCCTTAAAAAGAATGCCGCCAGGCTCCATCATATAGCCGTATTCAGCGATGATATGAGGGACGGCATAAAAGGGAGTGTCTTTGACATACATGACAGGGGCTTTGCCAGCGGTAAGACAAGTACGGCCGAATCGGTTAAGTTTGGCATCGTTGCCGCCTGCAAGCATCCCCAGGTTGATTTTACTAAGGTCAATTACTCCCATGAAGCCTATGCCTTGGCCCCCTATAATGTCATTACCTATTGCGAATGCCACGATAACAATACCCTTTGGGATAAACTGTCCTTGTCATGTCCCGGTGCCTCCCGGGAGGAACTGGTTAAAATGCAGCGACTTGCATTGACTATTGTGCTAACTTCCCAGGGCATTCCCTTTTTATCGGAAGGGACTGAATTCCTTAGAAGCAAACAAGGGGTAGAGAACTCCTACAATGCAGGGGACAGCATCAATGCGATTCACTGGCATTTGAAAGATGAGAACCGCCATTTTACAGCGTATGTCGAAAGTCTCATTAAAATACGAAAAGAGCACCCCGCTTTCAGAATGGCCACTGAAGAACAGATCGTCCATAATATTCATTTTGACGAACGTGCTCCAGCCGGTACCGTTGTATATTCCATCAACGGTGCGGCGGTAGGTGATACGTGGAAAACAATCTGGCTCGTATTTAACGGGGACAGTACGGATAAAGTGATCCCGCTTCCTCCCGGCAAGTGGGTCCGGGCGTTAGACTCCAGTATGGAATGGCATCACGGACCCCAGGAATCAAACCAGGTTTACATAAAGGCCTATTGCGCGAAAATCCTGGTCAGGGAATAAACTTTGTTGGGGAACAAATGCAAGCAATTACACTATCCGAGTTAACCGGCAAGATCCAACAGGCGATTCAGCAAACCTTTGCAGATCAGGTATTCTGGGTCATGGCAGATGTAACTAACCACAGTTATAAAGCCAAAGAGGGCTGGCATTTTTTTACCCTTGCTGAAAAACAGGAAGGCACCCATTCCATATTGGCAAAAGCCGAAGCGGTGGCGTGGAAGGCAGGATCAGCGCAAATTGAGCACTTTAAAACGGTCACTGGTCAAGCCTTTAAAAACGATATTCACGTCCTGGTCAAGGTATCCGTCGATTATAATCCTTCCTTTGGACTAAGGCTGACCCTTCACGATATCGACACCAATTACACCGTCGGTGTACTGGAGCAACAAAAGCAGGCCATATTACAGCAGTTATTAAGGGAATGCAGTTCGTTCATCCAAAAATCAGGAGACCGCTATGTCACCCGCAATAATCAATTACGCCTGAATGCCGTGATACGGAACCTTGCCATTATCACTTCGAACAGCTCCGCCGGTTTTGAAGATTTCAAACATATACTTCAAAGCAATCCTCATCGGTATACGTTCGCCATTGATCATTATTTCACCCCTGTTCAGGGAGAGGCCAATGCAGGCGCCATCCGACAAAAGCTCCTGGACGTCCATCAGTCAAATAAGAATTATGACGCAGTCATTATCATCCGGGGAGGAGGCGCTCAAACCGATTTTCTCATCTTTGACACGTTCCAGTTAGGACAGATCGTTGCAAAATTTCCCATCCCCATCATCACCGGCATAGGGCATCAACGCAATGAAACCATTGTCGATTTAATGGCACATACCGCCACCAATGCCCCTACCAAAGCAGCGGAGTTCATCATTGAACATAACCGTAAATTCGAAGAGACCATTGTGGATATGCAAAAATCCATCCTTATAAAGGCCCAGCAACTCTTGTCAGCCAAACAAAAGCAACTGACCACCTTGGATACCAGCATGATCAATAAATCCAGGGATATCCTTTTCAACCGGCAAAAGAGACTGGTGGAAATATCCAATCAACTCCTGTCCAAACCCAAAAGCATCCTCTCTAACAAGCAAAACGACCTAAGGAACTCGGTTTCCAATCTACGAGTTTACAACCGGAATTATTTCCAAAACCAACGAAGCTATATTGCACATTGTATCACCGTATTTAATTTGATGAGTCCCGAAAACATCTTAAAAAAGGGCTTTGCAATCATATATCACCGGGGGAAGATCACCAGTGATCCTGACCTGATTGCCACAGGCGATGACATTGCAGTAAGGTTGGCCGGCACCGAATTGAGCGCGACCGTTATCACAAAAAAACAAGCGAATGGAACAGAATTTAAGCTATGAATCGGCTTTTAAGGAGCTCAAAGAGATTGAAACGGAGATTGCGAACGAATCCGTTTCAGTGGATCTTTTAGCGGAAAAAGTAAAAAGGGCCTCCTTCCTCATCCAGCTATGCCAATCAAAACTCAGGGCTACCGAAACGGATGTGAACAACATCATAAGGCAAATGGAAAATGGTAATCCGTCTTAATGGTCCGAAACAATAACCAGTTTTTTCTTCCTGCCCCCTATCGTCAGTAACAATACATTTCATTTGTTCCTCCCTTTTTCGTCCGGGTATAATTGCTGTACGACGTCGCTTTGCCAGTATTCCTTGGTCTCCACATTCAAAGCGGTAAATCTACCGTTGAATGCGGCCCCGGTATCTATATTCCATACATTGCAGGCCTGCATAGGCTCGTGCACGTCGTAGTTAGTGGTAGGCGTATGCCCAATGTATATTTCAGAAAACAGGAGCAACCGCTGTGGATATCTGTCTGAACCTTTCCCTATCCTGTCATCTACCGCCAATGCCATCTCCCATAGGGTTCTGTCCCAAGAAAAATTGGAAGCAAAATGCTCCCTTATGGGACCATGCATGGACGAGAAGCCGGCATGAACGAAGAGCCGATTCAAATCATCTACATAATAATGGGGCATCCTTTCAAAGAATGACAGGTGCCGTTCCTTCTGCAGCCTGGAAAGTCCTTTATAGCTTTTAACCGTGGCCTGTCCCCCATGCAATAACCATGTATCATCCGCTTTTTCACCCCGTAACCATTCCTCACACCATATGTCATGATTGCCCTTTATGAAAATACAGTGATGCTGCCTTTCCAGGGCAGTCAGGTACTCTATTACCGTCGCCGATTCCGACCATCCGTCCACATAATCGCCTAAAAAAATCAGCCGGTCATTCGCCTGCAGGTCCAGCAAGTTCATTACCTGCTCCAGGGCTTTGAAGGCCCCGTGTATATCTCCCATTACATATGTTTGCGCCATGATTGTATGATTTCACTCACTAGATTGATTTTCGGAAGACACTCGCTTTTCAATCCTCCGATCGGGAATAAACCACATAATGGCTACCACTATATACAGGCCAAAACCTACCCAGGAATCAAAAAAGGCGATGATAATAGCCAGGGCGTATATCAACAGGGAGACCTTGCCCTTCCAGTCTCTTCCTAATGCTTCGGCAAGGGCTGAATGAGGGCCGGCCTGTTTGATCAACACCCTGCAAAGAATGGTATATGCGAATCCATTCATGATCAGGACCATCCCGTACAAAGCGACGGGCCATTTTGAAAAGTGATTTTCGCCCATCCAATCGGTGACAAAAGGGATGAGGGACAACCAGAAGAGCAGGTTCAGGTTGGCCCAAAGGGCAGCCCCATTGATCTTTTCCACCGCATATAACATGTGATGGTGATTATTCCAATAGATACCGACGTATACAAAACTGAGGACATAACTCAAAAAGGCGGGTAACAGCGGCAGCAATGCATCGATGCTATCCCCATGCGGAACGTGCAATTCCAGTACCATGATGGTGATGATGATGGCCACCACCCCATCGCTAAAAGCTTCTAACCGGCCTTTTTTCATACGCAGCAAGGATTTACAGCTAATGTAAGCAATGAATCCCGCTTCGCGTCACTCCATTCTAAGGCTCTTTACCGGGCTGGCCATCGCCGCTTTGACAGATTGAAGCGCCACCGTCACCGCTGTGATGGCCAGGCCCGATATCCCTGTTATACACAATATCCAACCGCTGATTGAAATCCTATAAGCATATTGTTCCAGCCACCGGTGCATCAGGTACCATGCAATGGGAGAAGCAATCACAAAGGCAATGGCTGTCAATCGAAGGAAGTCAAAGGACAACAGGTATACGATATCGGCTACACCGGCGCCCAGGACTTTCCTTATTCCGATTTCCCTGGTCCGCTGGACCGAGAGGAAAGTAGTCAAGCTGAACAACCCTATGGCAGAAAGAAAAATGGCGACGCCGGCAAAATATTCTATCAGTTGGCTGAGTCTTTCTTTATCATTGTACAAAGCGCTGATATCCTTGTCCAGGAAACTGGATTCAAATACCCTTTCCGGAAAGAACTGATCCCATTGATCATGGATATACCGGATGGTTTGCGGAATATGGTCGGGTTGGATCCGTATGGCAAACTGGGTAAAACGGGGCGCATTGACGTCCATGATCAGGGGTTGCATGGGCTGATCCAGGGTGTTAAAGTTAAAATCCCTGATGACACCGATCACGCGTCCCCGCTTTCCATGTTGCTCGTCTCCCCGAATGATACTTTTTCCTATGGCGTCCGCCGGACTTTTCCATCCGAAGGACCGGACGGCCGACTCACTCAGGATAAATGCGCTCAGGTGATCTGTCCCGGTATTTTTTGAGAAATCCCTACCCGCTACCAGCGGAATATGAAAGGTGCTGTTGAAATTATAATCCACCGATATCCAGGGAACGAACAAATTATTCCTGCCGGTGAATCCCTGGGGTATGACCAACCCCATCACGAAGCCCTGGCCGGGCAACGCAGAGGCGGCGGAAACGGCCTCAATCCTGTTGAATTTCAGCAATTCATTGGCAAAAGAATTCATACGTACCCGCATCGGTCCATCCACCGCGTAATCTATACTGGATGCCCCGCTGCCAAAGATCGGCACCGTTAACACCTGCTCTTTTTGAAATCCAAGCGGCTTGTTGCGGAAGTATTGCAACTGTCGGTAAATGACCGTGGCCCCAATGGCCAGGATGATGGAAATTGCAAATTGGATGATGAGCAAGACCTTTCTAAGGGTATTCTTATGGACGGTTTCCCCGGACTTTCCCTTCAATGATACGGCAGGATTGAAACGGGTCATGAAAAATGCAGGGTAGAGTCCCGCCCCTAAGCCCGTAAAAAGGAAAAGGCAAAGGCACAAGCCTAGATTAAAAGGGCTGGTCCAGGCCAGCATCGACAATTGTTTTCCTGTCAACTGATTCAATAACGGCATGCCTGCGGAATTCAGCAATAACCCCAGCAGAAATGCAAAGAAGCAGAGCAATAAATGCTCTCCCAGGAATTGACCGATCAACCGTCCCTTTCCAGCTCCCAACACCTTCTTCATACTCACTTCCCTGGCCCGGCCTGTAGCCCTGGCAATGGAAAGGTTGATAAAATTAAGGTTGGCAACCAGCAGGATCAATATAGCAATACCTCCGAAAATGTACAGGTATGCCATACTGTTCGTACTGGGATTCCCGGACACGGCTGATGCCTTTAAATGAATATCCTTAAATGGTTGTACAGAAATGAGATGTAGTTCTTTGCCCCGGTTATCTCCGTATTTATTCAGCAGCCCTCCCAAGGCCCTGTCGATAGCTAAAGGCGACTCTCCTGGCGCCAGCAGGCAATAGGTATATACGGGGTTAAAGGTCCAATCGGTTTTTAGAAACTTGGCCATGTCCGGCGTCTCTACGGAAAACAAAGTTTCAAAGGAGATTAAAAAGTCAAAGGTAAGGTCCGAATTGGCGGGCATCTTTCTGACAACCCCACTGACCTGTAGCAGGACCTTGTTATCATAGTAGAACGACTTTCCGATAGGATCCACCGTTCCGAAGTACTTCCTGGCCATCCCCTCTGTGATGACTACCGAATTAGGATCGGAGAGCGCGGTTTCCGCATTTCCTTCCAGGAAACGAATGGTAAATATATCCGGGAGATCCCTGTCAGAAAAATAAACGTTCTGCTCGTGGAACTTCTTTAAGGGATCCTGTCCCCCATTAGGCAACGGCACCCTCATTTCGCCCCCCCTTTGATACATCCTGGCCACGTGCCTGACCTGGGGAAGGTCGGTCCGTATCACGGGAGCAAGGGCTAGGGGGGTGGTCGCTTCCGGGGTGAACTGGCCGTTCGCCTTACTGATCCAATTGACCCTGTAAATGTCCTTCAGGCGCGTATTGGCCGCATTATAGCTCAACTCATCCCTGATATATACGAGGATCAGCATGCAACAGGCCATACCTATGGCCAGGCCGCCCAGGTTGATCGCAGCGGACAATTTATCTTTCCGTAAATTCCTGAAAGCGGCTTTCAAATCGGTGACATACATGTGTATAAAGTAAGCATTTTTACCCTTCTGTTTTGGCTAAAATGGATGGCCGCTGATTCTATTAGCTAAAAATATTAGCAACTATGTCCAAAAAAATTAGTATTTTGTCTCTATAAATCCTACATTATGGCACTCACTTTAACGGCTAATGCGACCAAAACTTTCTTTCACCGTGTGAAGGACAACAGCATGGAAGGAGCGCATATCCCCAATAGTGCGTTGCTTGTAGTGGATAAGAAGGCCGTTCCCCTAAGCGGCTCTATCATCGTAGCGGAAGTGAACGGGGAGCGCCTGGTACGGCGCATGCACCGCAGTGGAGAGGCCTATGTCTTGCATCCTGAAAACACCATGTACCCTTCGCTGATCGTAAAAGAAGGAATGCAACTGAATGTGCTGGGAGTGGTCACGGCTATTATCCTGGAACCATTTTAGGAAAGGGCACTTTTGATAAAAATAAGGCGATTCAATATCTTAGTGCGGTGAACCAACCTTCCCTCCGGCAATTAAGAACTGCCAATACTGTATTCTTTTTCATCTCCGGTTTCGGGTATTCTTCCTGGGCTGCCAGGATACCCACCATGCAACAAAAACTGCACCTCAATGAGGCGCAATTGGGGGCCGTCCTGTTCGCACTGCCCATCGGCCTGATGCTCACTATGCCCATTACCGGCAGGCTGCTCGGTCGTTTTAATAGTAAATCCATCCTCCTCTTCGGAGTGCTGTTCTTCAATGTTATGCTCGGGCTGGCCGGATTTTCCGCATACACCTGGCAACTGGCCCTTATCCTCTTTTGTTTCGGATCGGCCCGCAACTTATTCAACATTTCTTTAAACGCCCAGGCGGTTGGCGTACAAGCTGTCTTTAACCGGTCAATCATGACCACCTTCCATGGCGTCTGGAGCCTGGCGGGATTTGTAGGAGCGGGGCTGGGATACCTGGCAGTCAGTTATAATATCCTTCCTTCCTATCATCTATTGGTGATCAGCACGTCAATGACCCTGGCAGCCGCCTTGTTTTATCCCAAACTATTACACGATAAGCCCACCCGCCCAACTGAAAAAAGGCCCATTTTTTCTCTTCCGGACAGGCACCTGCTGAAATTTTCGATGATCTGCTTTGCCTCCATGGCCTGTGAAAATACCATGTATGATTGGAGCGGCATTTATTTCCGCAAGGCGGTCCACGCACCTAAAGCACAGGCCACCGCAGCCTTTGCCATATATATGGTGGCGATGACCGCCGGCCGTTTTACGGGAGATAAGATCGTAGGAAAATTCGGTATCAAAAACCTGCTGACGGGCAGTGGCGTACTCATCTTCTGCGGCCTGCTCCTGGCGGCCATTATGCCGTACCCGCTGGTCGCCGGCGGGGGCTTTATATGTGTAGGGTTTGGCGTCTCCTGCATCGTTCCCCTCGTTTTCAGCATGGCGGGTCAGTCGAAAACGATGAGCAGCGGACCTGCCCTGGCGGCCATATCTACCGTGGGGTATTTAGGATTTCTAATGGTGCCGCCCCTCGTGGGCTTTGTCGCACAGGTTTCCAGCCTTCGCTGGTCCTTTGGGATCATTGGCCTGTTGGGAGTGGTCATCGTGTTCTTGTCGACAACACTAAAGGAAAAGGCCGCTCCTGCAATGGAATCGGGTTTAACGCAGGAGGCGACTGTTTAGCGCCCCTTTGCAGGTCCGAAGCATTGCAAAATTCAAACAAATCACCGGGACAGCAATAGCAGCATCGTACGTGCGGCCTACACGCGGAATTCCTTGGGCTTCAGCCGGGTATGCTTCTTAAAAAAGTTATTAAAATGGGCGGGCTCCTCAAAACCCAGCCCATAGGCGACTTCTGAAATATTCCAATCCGTGTGTTTCAGGAG
>Ga0302312_10000204_pt1 | contig 54548 bp, 48 predicted proteins | sample III_Palsa_N2_1_FD_200529 | JGI IMG/M metagenome (GOLD analysis project Ga0302312, IMG submission 200529) | Peat permafrost microbial communities from Stordalen Mire near Abisko, Sweden - III_Palsa_N2_1 | ecosystem: Environmental > Terrestrial > Soil > Palsa > Peat permafrost | place: Sweden... | reverse complement strand
CGGGATAATAAATCATGGAAGGAATTTCATGGGTCGCTAAAAAGGCATTCAATCCATCCCTGTCTTTTCCTTCCAGTTGCAACGTATATTGATGAAATACGTGATGGGCGTAATCCGCCCGATAAGGCGTCCTGATAGCCGGATGCCCGGCAAAGGCTGCATCATAGAAATCAGCCGCTTTCCTTCGGGCAGCAATATAGCCGTCGAGTTCTTTAAGCTTGACCCGCAGAATAGCCGCCTGGATAGCGTCCAGCCTGGAGTTACAGCCAACGACATCATGGTAGTAGCGTTTGCTCTGACCGTGATTGGCAATCATACGCATTTTTTCAGCCAGGGCATCGTCCTCCGTGCAAATCGCTCCTCCGTCTCCATAACATCCCAGGTTCTTGGAAGGAAAGAAGGAGGTACAACCCACTGTTCCCATAGTGCCTGTTTTACGGGTCGTCCCATTGGAAAAGGTGTACGTAGCGCCTATTGCCTGGGCATTGTCTTCAATCACATATATATTATGCCGGCGGGCAATGTCCAGTATCTGTTCCATAGGCGCCGCCTGACCGTACAGGTGAACCGGCACGATGGCTTTGGTCCGGGGGGTGATGGCCGCTTCCAATGCGACAGGGTCCAGGCAAAACGTTTTAGGATCTACTTCTACGAAGACCGGCTTGAGCTTTAGCAAGGCCACCACTTCCGTAGTGGCTATATAGGTAAAGGAAGGGGTGATGACTTCATCTCCTGGCTCCAGTCCAAGCGCCATCATGGCTATCTGCAGGGCATCCGTGCCATTGGCGCAGGGGATGACGTGCCGGCTGCCCAGGTACCTGGCGAATTCATCCGAAAAGGCTTGAACGGCGGGCCCGTTGATAAAGGTGGCCGTATCCAGCACTTCCTGTATGCCGGCATCGATCTGGGACTTGATCTTTGCGTATTGCTGCTTTAAGTCAACCATTTGTATTGCGCGCATAATCATCTTTTTATTGGGTGGGTACGTTTTAACCGGGGCAAAAATAGTAAAAAGTAGGTAGGCTCGCGGAATGGTAATAGTTTTACCGTCCATGTATCGCATTTTCATTTTTTTTTACCTGCTTTCCATACGTCTCGCAGCTCTGTGGATTCCCAAGGCCCGGTTATGGTTGTCCGGCCGAAAAGGTCTGCTGGCGGAGATTAGGGAGCAATTACAGGAGGAACGGAGGCCGGTCGTCTGGTTTCATTGCGCCTCTTTAGGTGAATTTGAACAAGGCAGACCCCTTATTCAAGGGGTAAGGCAAAATCATCCCGGCGTTTGTATCCTGCTTACCTTTTTTTCGCCTTCCGGATATGAGGCCTGTAAACAATACGAAGGAGCGGACCATATCTTTTACCTGCCCATGGACACGCCCCGGAACGCCAGGCAATTTATTCAATATACATCCCCCGTCCTGGCCGTATTTGTTAAATATGAATTCTGGCACTATTACCTTTATTATCTAAAAGAGCGGCAGATTCCCACCTTACTGGTATCAGGCGTTTTTAGGAAGGATCAGCCTTTTTTCAGGTGGTACGGGGGTTTCTGGCGGAATATGCTGGGCGCCTTCTCCCACCTTTTTGTCCAGGACAGCCACTCCTACGCTTTGCTGGAAAGCCTTGGATTGCAGGACCGGGCAACCGTGAGCGGGGACACCCGTTTTGACAGGGTGCTGGAAATCCTGGAACAGGGCCTGAAAATTCCGGCGGCGGCAGCTTTTGCCGCCGGCTGTAAAGAACTGATCGTCGCAGGAAGCACCTGGAATGAAGACGAAAAGGAATTAGCCCACTTCATAAGATCCCACCCTGCTATCCGCTTCATCATTGCTCCCCATGAGCTCAGCCGGGACCATTTAAATGATATTCGCTCCAGCTTTCCCAGCCAGATGTTATATTCGGAATACGTGCTGATCTACCATGAAAAACCGGCTGATTTTCAGTGCCTGATCATTGATAATATCGGCCTGTTGTCCAGGTTATACCAATACGGAAGTGTCACCTATGTGGGTGGGGGCTTTGGAGGTGACGGAGTCCATAACGTGCTGGAAGCAGCAGTCTGGAGCAAGCCCGTTGTATTTGGACCTGAATATTCCAAGTATAGGGAAGCTTCCGAACTCGTGGAAGCAGGCGGTGGATTTTCCGCGTCCAATACCCTGGACCTGGAAGAATGCTTTAATGAATTGCTGGATGACCAGGAAGCCCTGGACCAGGCCGGCCGGTCAGCCGGTAGCTATATTCACAGTAAGGCCGGAGCTACTCAAAAGGTGATCCGTTATATTCAGGAAAAACGTCTCCTGACCAATTGATAGAACAACTGGGTGCTGGTCCTTTCCTGGTCCCATGCCAGTTTTAACTTTAGTTCCCTTTCCATCCAGTAATAAGCTTCCTGAAAAATGGAAAAATTATTGATCGTCTTGATGGACCGCTCATACATAATCTCATCTCCCCTGAAGAGTTCACTGATAAAGACGTACCGGTCATTAATGCCGATCGCCTTACGCAGATCCCGGATGGGAGCCTCGGTGAGGGCGGCACTCAATTCCCTTTGCGGTCCCTTCAAGGAATCATTTAAGGATTTGCTGTTTTGCCCTGCCATCGACTCATTTAATTCTTTCCGGGACTCTTTGTTTAGCTGGTGCGTAAGGGTAGGTACTTCATTGATGGGATTGTACGCTTCAGGCGCACTCCTGGTATCGCCGGTCCTATACCCATTCCCGTTCAATCCTGCGGCTTGCATGACAGGAGCGGCTTCCCATGCGGGAGTTTCCCTCGCCGGAACGGCTTCCCGTGCGGGTGGAGTTTCCCTCACCGGAGCGGCTTCCCACGGAGCGGGGCTTTCTTCGGTGGGAGCGACCTCCGCCGGCGGCGTTATATCTTTTACGGGAGATAATTCTTTTGGGGGCACCGGTTCCACCGGGGGAAGAAACCTTTCATGCTCGGGATTCGGATCCAGTTTGGGGGATGGGCGATGACCGTTATTAGGCATAAGTACGGCCACGTGAGGAGAAGCGGGTACGGTTCCTTTTTGCCGGTGATAACGCAATTCGCCTTCCAGCAATTGGGTAGTCAATAGTAATTGATCAATATCCGTCCCTGACGCAAACTGATCCCGTAATTTTTCTATCAAAGCACTGATTCTTTCCATGTATTGAATTACTTTTGGACGTTTGTGGCGCCAACTTTCGGAAGTTGCAATAAAGTTACAAACACTTTGCCAGATTTGATTTTACGCGTATGTTTATTGAACCGCATTGGACTACAGAAAGGAGGGGATGGATCGAAGTGATCTGCGGTTCTATGTTTTCGGGGAAAACGGAAGAATTGATCCGCAGATTAAAAAGAGCCCGCATTGCGAACTTTCGCACAGAAATCTATAAACCATCCATGGACACCCGGTACGATCCCCGGGATATCGTCTCCCATGATGAGCGCATCATCTCCTCCACTCCCATTGATAATTCCCAGGAAATCCTATTGTTATCCCAGGATATGGACGTCGTTGGCATTGATGAGGCCCAGTTCTTCGACCCGGAATTACCTTTTGTATGCGACCAACTGGCCGCAAAAGGGGTACGCGTGATCGTTGCAGGCCTTGATATGGATTTCAAAGGAAATCCTTTCGGGCCTATGCCTGCGTTGCTGTCTAAGGCCGATTATATTACAAAACTACACGCCATCTGTGTTTGCTGCGGCCATATTGCCAGCTTCTCCTTCCGGAAAATAGCCAGAAACAGCCAGGTATTACTCGGAGAGGCTGAAACGTATGAACCCCGTTGCCGGAAATGCTACCTGGAAGGCCTCGCCTCAGGGGAATAACGTCCGGGAAGGGGGAAATATTACCTTTATGCCTTATGCCTTCAAATAAAGTTATCCAATTGTTTCGCAAAGACTTGTTGCTGGAGCTTCGCCAGCAATATACCCTTTACGGCATCATGCTCTATGTGGCATCCACCATATTCGTACTGTATATGGCTATGGGTAAACCCGACGCCCAGGTCTGGAACGGATTGTTTTGGATGATACAATTGTTCATCTGCGTAAATGCAGTGGCCAAGAGCTTCCTCCAGGACTCCCGTGGACGTATGCTGTATTTCTACAGTATTGCCGGCCCCGTCGATTTCATCCTCTCCAAGCTCCTCTATAATTTGCTCCTGATGCTGGTCATGAGCCTTTGCAGCATTGCAGTTTTTATTCTGCTCTTAGGGGCTCCCATGCAGGAATGGGTCCCTTTCCTCGGTATCGTCTGCCTGGGGGGGATCAGCCTCAGCCTGGTTTTCACGCTGCTCTCTGCCATTGCCGCCAAGGCCCAGCAGCAGGCCGCCTTGCTGGCGATCCTGGGCTTTCCCCTGATCATTCCTCAACTCATGCTGCTCATCCGCCTTTCCCGTTATGCGTTTGGGGAAGTCTTCCGGGAAGGGGCCGTCTGGAAGATAGCCGGGCTGCTCGTGGGACTGGACGCCATGATCATTGTGCTATCGGTCATTCTTTTCCCGTTTTTATGGAAAGATTGACGTAAGCCCCTATTTTTGCACCCATATTAGCCCGAATTATGGGAAAAAATTGGTGGAAAATAGCATCGGTCATCCTATTACTCTACACGTTCACAGCGGGTTTTCTGACACCCGTTCCTTACGTTGGTAACCTTTACGAGTGCATCCGGAATTTCTATTTTCATGTACCCATGTGGGCCACCATGATGACACTGCTAACCGTTTCGGGAATCAATGCGGTCCTCTATCTCCGCAAACCCGATCCCCGCTATGATATTCTCTCGGAATCCTATGCCAAAACAGGCATCTGGTTCAGCGCCCTGGGTCTGATCACAGGCATGATCTGGGCCAAATACACCTGGGGCGAATACTGGAGCAATGATCCCAAACAAATAGGAGCAGCCATCGCCATCCTCATTTATGCAGCCTACGTCGTCCTTAGAAATTCAATTACCGACCTCGACAAACGAGCCCGCGTGAGCGCCGTCTACAATATTTTCGCCTACTTCATTCTTTTTCCAACGCTTATTATCATGCCCCGCCTCGTGCAGTCCCTGCATCCGGGGGGAGAAGGCGTGGAAGGGAATCCTGGCTTGGGGGGGGACAGTCTGGACCCGATCATGGCCAGGGTATTCTTTCCTGCCATGCTGGGTTGGACCCTGCTGGGCGTTTGGATCAGCACCCTGGTAGTCCGTTACAATATCCTGAAAGAAAAACTGTTGGAAGCATGATGCGTAAATTATTGGGTACACTTCTTTTAAGTGGCATTTCAGCCTTCGCCATAGCTCAAGACACAAGTTTCGTGCAGGCTGCTCAGGATCAAGGATTTATGCGTTCCGGAGGAAAGATAGCCGTCGTAATGGTGGTGTGCCTGACCATCCTGGCTGGGTTGATTCTCTATCTGGTGCGGCTTGACCGGAAGATCTCCCGGTTAGAAAAAGGGATTAAGAAGTAGAATAAAAAGTTAATAACGTACTAACGATACAATAAACTATTTACTAACAAACGTTCGTAACTATCTTTGGCAAAATTTAATTACTTAACCATATGTCAGGAAAACAGCCATTAAGTTTCTTTGAAAGCGTTGAAAGAAGCTTTGACAAAGCAGCCCAGTATACTACGTGGAATCCAGGCGTTCTGGAGCAGATCAAGGCCTGCAACGCGGTCTATCGCATGCGCTTCCCCGTAAAAATGGACGACGGCCATATTGAAGTCATCGAGGCCTACCGCGTTCAACACTCTCATCATAAGCTTCCTTGTAAAGGGGGAATTCGTTTCGCAGCAGAAGTCAATCAGGATGAAGTCATGGCCCTGGCCTCACTGATGACATACAAATGCGCAATCGTGAATGTCCCTTTCGGGGGGGGTAAAGGCGGTATCAAAATCAATCCTAAGAAATACAGCGCCTTCGAACGCGAAAAAATAACCCGCCGGTATACGGCAGAACTGGTCAAGAAAAATTTTATCGGCCCCGGCATTGACGTCCCCGCTCCTGACTATGGGACCGGTGAACAGGAAATGGCCTGGATCCTCGATACCTATGCTTCCATGCATTCGGGAGAAGTAGACGCTATGGCTTGCGTTACGGGTAAGCCCGTTTCCCAGGGAGGTGTTCGCGGACGCAAGGAGGCAACGGGCCTCGGCGTATTTTTCGGTATCCGGGAAGTCTGTCATATCCCTCATCTCATGGAAAAATTGGGGCTACCCGAAGGTGTGGAAAATAAAAGGGTGGTCGTACAGGGACTAGGAAACGTAGGATACCATACGGCTACGTTCTTCCGCAAAGCGGGAGCAAAAATTATCGGGCTGGCGGAATACGAGGGATCCATCTACAATGAAGAAGGACTGGATATAGACGCCGTCGTTGAACACAGGAAAAACACCGGTTCCATCCTGAATTTCCCGGGCGCAAAAAACTTTGCTAAAAATACCGACGCCCTTGAAATGGATTGTGACATACTCATCCCTGCCGCCCTCGAACAAGTGATCACCGGCGAAAATGCCCCCCGGGTCAAAGCCAGGATCATCGGAGAAGCCGCCAACGGTCCATTGACACCGGAGGCAGATGAGATTTTCATCCAGAAAGGCACCCTGGTCATCCCGGATATGTACCTGAATGCGGGAGGGGTTACCGTTTCCTATTTCGAATGGCTGAAGAACTTGAGCCACGTCCGGTATGGACGTATGGAAAAGAGATTTACTGAAAACCTGAATACACACATCCTGAGCCAGATGGAAGAGCTTACCGGCAAACAGGTGACGCCCAAGGAACGGTCCTTCATTATGCACGGTCCCGATGAGATCGATCTCGTCCAAAGCGGACTGGAAGAGACCATGATCACCGCTACTCAGGAAGTCATGCAGGTGTGGAAGGACAATCCTAATATCCCGGATATGCGGACTGCAGCCTATGTCGTAGCCATCAACAAGGTCGCTACGTCTTACGCGGAGTTAGGAATATTTCCGTAGGGCCGCCGCCCGAAGGGCCATCATAAGACGGGGATCCGCGATGCACTAAATTCCAGAGGAGTCCATTGCGGATCCCCAAGGGGGGAACGTCTCCAGCATACGGAGCTTCCCCTCTTGCTTTTCCCAGGCATAGGTATAGTGCCCGTTGGTGATCACGATATAGGGAACCTGCACTTTGATATGGTAGCGCATGGCTTGATCCAAGACGCCCTGATCCATGGCTTCCGTCGTTTGTTTGCACTCCACCAGCAGATAAGGCCTCGTCTCCCTGTCGTATACCACGATATCATAGCGTCTTCGTCGCTCTCCTACCAGGATTTCCTTCTCAATCGACAGGAGTGCCGCAGGGTATGACATGACCTGCAACAGGAACTGGATAAAATTCTGCCGAACCCATTCTTCAGGCGTCAGCCGCACCCATTTTTTCCGCACTGGATCAAAGATGGTGGCTTCATCACCATCCTTTTTGATTTTATGCGCATAGTCGGGGTAATCAATTGTAATCATGCATCAAAACAATTGGCTAAATTAGCGAATTAAGATTTGATATGATTACCAAGGATGACATCGTTCAAAACTGGTTACCACGTTACACCGGAGAGCAAATTTCCAGCTTTGGAAAATATATTTTACTGACCAATTTCAGTAATTACGTCCGCCTGTTTGCGGAATGGCACGGGGTACCCGTAGTGGGGCAGGACAGGCCTATGCAATGCGCTACCGCCGGAGAGATCACCATCATCAATTTCGGGATGGGTACTTCTGGAGCCGCCACGATCATGGACCTGCTCACCGCAATTGAGCCGCACGCCGTTCTGTTCCTGGGAAAATGCGGGGGATTGAAAAAGCGGAACAAATTAGGGGACCTGATCCTTCCCATCGCGGCCATACGGGGAGAAGGCACCTCTAACGATTATTTTCCACCCGAAGTCCCGGCATTACCCGCCTTTGCTTTACAGAAAGCCGTCTCCACCACCATCCGGGATTATGCAGTGGACTATTGGACAGGCACTGTTTATACGACCAACCGCCGGGTGTGGGAACACGACGAACCTTTCAAGGACTACCTGCAGAAGATACGCGCCTACGCCATTGATATGGAGACAGCCACCATCTTTACCGTAGGTTTTCACAATAAGATACCAACCGGGGCCCTTTTACTAGTCAGCGACCAGCCCATGATACCGGAAGGCGTGAAAACCGAAGAAAGCGATAAATTGATCACCCTCACTTTCGTCGAAAGGCATCTCAGGATCGGCATCGATTCGCTGAAGCAACTGATCAATGGAGGACTTACCGTCAGGCACCTCAGATTTTAATTTGGAAGCGACCGACACCATACCTCTCTTACAGGTAAAAGATCTGAAGGTAGACTTTACCGATCGGGGAAAGTCCATTCCGGCACTCCACGGCATTTCGCTGGAATGCAACCGGGGTGAAATGGTCGCCATAGTAGGAGAGTCCGGTTCCGGAAAATCCGTGACGGCGCTTTCCATTCTTCAACTGCTGCCCGCTCCCCCGGCTTTGTACACGGGAGGCAATATCCTGCTGCAAAGAAAGGAAGGGGGTCCCCTTGGCCGATCGGGACGTTTCCCTTCTTTGCCGGTTGACCTGCTTAGAGCTGACGCCTCCCTCCTTCGCAGCATACGGGGCAGCGAAGTATCCATGATCTTCCAGGAGCCCATGACGTCCCTTAACCCGGTATTTACTTGCGGCGTCCAGATTGCGGAAGCCCTTAGCCTGCACCTTGGACTATCCCGGAGAGAGGCCAGGAAACAGGCCATTGCCTGCCTGGAACAGGTCCTCCTGGAAAATCCGGACCGGATCTATGACCGCTATCCCCACGAGCTCAGCGGGGGACAGAAGCAGCGGGTCATGATTGCCATGGCCATCAGTTGTAACCCCTCCCTGCTGATCGCAGACGAACCCACTACGGCATTAGACGTTACCGTGCAAAAAGGCATCCTGGACCTCCTGAAGGCGCTACAGCGGGAACGCAACATGGGTCTTTTGTTTATCACCCACGACCTGGGACTGGTGCAGGACACCTGCGACCGGGTGATCTTATTATACAAGGGGCGGATCGTGGAAGAAGGCCCCGTCGCCAAAGTATTCGAACAGCCTTCACACCCTTATACAAAGGCCTTGCTGGCCTGCCGCCCCTACGGCTACCCGAAAGGTGTTCGACTGCCTGTAATAGCGGATTTCTGGAGGGAGGAAGTAGGCGCTCCACATCCCAAGGTCGAATTGATCCTCACGACAGCATCTGCGCCGATACTTTCACCAGACCCGCTTTTGACGATCGAAGACCTGAGTGTCTGGTTCCCTTCCAAAGCAACATGGCTGTCCAAAGCACTCCCACCCGTCAAGGCAGTGGACGGCGTCAGTTTTTCCATATCAGAGGGAGAAATCCTTGGGCTGGTAGGCGAATCCGGATCCGGCAAGACAACCCTGGGAAGGGCCCTGTTGAAACTCATTCCCCCGACTTCAGGGAAGATCATCTTCAGGCATCAGAACCTGCTGGCACTATCAACAAGGGAGATGCGCGCATACCGGAGGGACCTGCAGATCGTTTTCCAGGACCCCTATTCCGCTCTGAATCCCCGGATGACACTGGGAACGGCCATCAGCGAAGTATTCAGGGTCAGGGACCCGAACGCCAGGTCCGCTTCCAGGGAAAAACGGGCGAAGGCATTGCTTGAAAAAGTAGGCCTCCCCCGGGATTTTTTCAACCGGTACCCCCATGAGTGCTCCGGGGGTCAGCGTCAGCGTGCGGTAATCGCACGGGCCCTGGCCATGGATCCGGGCTTTATCCTCTTTGACGAGTCCGTTTCCGCCCTTGACGTGAGTGTACAGGCGCAGATCCTGAATCTGATTGGTGACCTGAAGCGGGAATTCGGCTTCACCGGAGTCTTTATTTCCCATGACCTTTCCGTTGTCCGGTATCTATGCGACAGGATCATGGTGATGAACAGGGGCCGGATCGTAGAGATCGGCCCTGCAGAATCCGTCTTCCAAAACCCTACGGCGCCGTATACCCGAAATCTACTGGAAGCTATTCCAGGGAAAGGCCCGGGGTACGGAAAAAAACCGTAAATTGAGAATTGTATAAAAAAATGTACCTTTGCGGGCCTAAAAATCATGCCGTAACATGACACCCGGGCCTCCATTTACAAGAGGGGTGAATCACGTCAATCCAACTAAAAAATGAAATTATCCCAGTTTACGTTTGACTTACCGCTAAATCTTATTGCACAACACCCTTCCAAGAAGAGAGATGAAAGTCGCCTGATGGTCGTTGAAAGAAAGACCGGCAACATGGAGAACCGGAGCTTCAAGGACATCATGGATTATTTTGACGACAAAGACGTGTTTGTAGTAAACAATACAAAGGTCTTCCCGGCCAGGATGTACGGGCGCAAGGAAAAGACCGGTGCGAAGATAGAAGTCTTCCTTTTGCGCGAATTGAACAAACCCAATCGCCTGTGGGACGTAATCGTGGACCCCGCCCGGAAGATCCGCGTAGGCAATAAACTCTATTTTGGAGATAATGACGAACTGGTAGCCGAAGTAATTGACAATACCACGTCCAGGGGCCGCACCATCCGTTTCTTATTTGATGGGACGGATGATGAATTCCGCGACATCCTGGAAGTGCTTGGAGAAACGCCGCTCCCCAAATATATCAAGCGCAAACCGGACGAAGAAGATAAGGAACGATACCAAACCGTTTACGCTAAGTTTGAAGGCGCCGTAGCCGCTCCGACAGCCGGCATGCATTTTAGCCGGGAATTAATCAAACGGCTGGAAATCAAAGGTATCCGTTTTGCAGAGGTGACCCTTCATACGGGCCTTGGCACCTTCCGCCCCATTGAAGTGGAAGACTTGAGCAAGCACAAGATGGACGCTGAATACTACAAGATCGATGATTTTGCCTGTAAGATCGTCAATAAGGCAAAAGAAGAAGGGCACCGCATCTGCTCCGTGGGCACTACTACCATGAGGGCCCTGGAATCCTCTGTTACCGCACAGAAATTGCTGAAGCCATCGGAAGGATGGACCAATACCTTTATCCATCCTCCATATGACTTCAATATTGCAGATTCTCTCGTAACCAATTTCCACTTGCCCAAAACCAGCCTCCTGATCATGGTCTGCGCCTTTGCCGGTTACGACCTGGCGATGGAAGCATATAAAAAGGCCATTAAAGATAAATACCGCTTCTTCAGCTATGGAGACGCCATGGTTGTCCTTTAATCGCTGACAATACCTACCGGAATGATGACGACCAAAGTGCCTAAAGATACGTTGACGATTATGACGGAACTCGTCCTTCCCAACGACACCAACGGGTTCGGTAACCTGATGGGAGGGCGGCTGATGTACTGGATGGACATCGCCGCCGCCATCGCTGCGGGCAAACATTGCAATGCCCCCACTGTAACGGCTTCCGTGGATAATATATCCTTCGAGAATCCTATCAAGCTGGGAAACGTCGTGCATATCGAGGCGAAGGTGACGAGGGCTTTCAACACGTCCATGGAGATCTACCTGAAGGTTTGGGGGGAAGACATTACCCAGCAATACCGGTATAAATCAAACGAAGCCTACTATACCTTCGTATCCCTGGACCCCAATCGCAAGCCCAGGCCTGTCCCCCACCTTACTCCTGAAACGGAGGAGGAAAAGATACTCCACGAAGGTGCGCTGCGCAGGAGACAACTGCGCCTGATCCTGGGAGGTAAGCTTAAACCCGACCAGGCCGAAGAATTAAAAGCGCTCTTTTTTGGGCCTGCCGCCGGCGCACCCGGGCAAAAATAACACCCATGCCATACAAAGTGACGGGAACGCGTCCTACCTGATCTTAAAGGCGTAGCCCAGCGCCACCGTTCCTGCGCCAGTTTGGTTCTTCCCATCAGCGGTATATTTCTGGATGTTCAGAAAACCATAATTGCCGCCGCCTTCCAGGTACAGGTAGCCACATTTTTTGAAGTGATATTCAAACCCCACGCCTCCTTGTATGCCAAGGTTGAACTTATAGATGTCGGAACGGATGTCTTGCGTACCCGAGAAGTCCACCTTAAACGGTGCCAGCGGCTGCGTTTCGCCTTTATCAGCATAGACATAACTCGAATCCCCGCTCGTAATATCATGAGCACTAAGCAGGTAACCAACATAAGGGCCGGCATCGACGAGGAATTTCCATCCTTTCCCCAGGGAAATACTATACTTGGCAAGTATGGGCAACTCCAAATAATTCAGTCTTGCTTTGCTGTTATAGGTTGCATATACATAGGGAGGGATATCTGCAGGAGGTGTTCCGGCCGGAATAAGCCCTGGAGGCAGTTGGCTGGTAGCAATCGCCTGGGTCCCGTTTTTTTGTCCGCCCTGAGCTGAATAATTGAGTTCCACTTGAATAGAGAAACTCCTGGACGCTTTAAAGTCTGCGAAAATGCCGAAGTAAGGCCCTTCGATAGATTTATAACCATTACTGATCTGGCTGTTAGACCCTCCGCCCTGGAGATTAGGAATACTAATGCCTCCCTTTAGACCCAGATAAATGGGTGATTGCGCGTCTGCCTGCGGAATGCAAGCCAGGAATGCCAGAAAAACAAGCAAGCTGATCGTTGTAGACTTTCCCATGGAACAGTATTTATGTGAATTAGACAATATGCTAATAATCACAGGGCTCCCGGTCTATTCATAAGAACGATTCTTCTTCACTCAGGCTGAGGATGGTGATCCTTCGCCATAAACTCATGGCTTTGTTCAATAGCAAACATCACTTGTTCCAGGATATGTTCTGTGGTATCATTATAATCAACATCCAACGGTTCCTTGAATTTTACGGTCAGCAGCGTTCCTGCTTTCCGGACGGCGAGCCCTCTTTTAGCAAAGGCCCTCCAGAACCCTCCGATCACAATAGGCACAATGATGGGCTGGTTCTTCTTAATGATGTGGGCGGTTCCTTTTCTGCCGGGAGCAAAAGGCTTAGTCGTCCCTTGGGGAAACGTAATGACCCAACTATTGGATAATGATCTTTCAATCTTCCGGGTATCAGATGGGTCCAGTCCACGCCTTACTTCACTGGTAGCCCCCTTGTTCCAGGTACGCTTCACCGTTATGGCGCCTGCCAGCGAAAACAGGTGGCTGACCCAGTTCTTTTTCATGGTCTCTTCCGCTGCAACAAAATATACATTGGTAAATGGATTCAACAAGTAATAGGGCACCCCCAGACGATTCCGTTTCCTCCACTTGACAGCGCAGAAAATATGGAGGAAAACAATGACGTCCACAAAATAGGTCTGGTGATTACTGACGAACAAAACGTTTCTGTCGGGCAGGTTCTCCAACACCTCTGTCCCGCTGATCCGCAACCGGTTCCTCAGAGCCAGCCCCGGATACGATACCAGGCCCACCAACACATATACTAAGGCCCTGACCACTCTGATTCGTTTGATTCTTTCGGCAAGCTTGCTCATACCACGCTGATCTTCAGTTTGCAAAATAGAGAAATGTATCCTTTTTAACTAAAAAAACTATCTGGTTCACAGGAAGAGACACCTTCACGTATCTTTGCCCGAATGCAATTGAATACAGTTATTTTCGATATGGACGGGCTGCTGATTGATTCCGAACCGCTATGGGGAGAAGCCGCCGAAGAGATCCTTGCCCAATTTAATGTTACCCTTACCCAGGAACAATATCACATGCACACAGGACTAAGGACACATGAATTCCTCACCTGGTGGTTTGCCTACTTCCAGATTTCCCCGGAACATATTGAGCAAGCCGAAAAAGACCTGGTGGATCGGGTCATCCAAAAAATTAAACAAAAGCCCCGGTTTATGCCAGGCGTGCCTAATATCATCCAGTTCTTCAGGGAGCGGAATTTCAGGATCGGGCTTGCCAGTTCTTCCCCTATGAACCTGATCGATTTTGTGGAAAATCTTGGACATTTGAACGATATTTTTCAAGTAAAAACATCCGCAGAATTCCTCACCCATGGTAAACCCCATCCACAGGTCTACTTGAATTGCGCGGAACAATTGGGAGCCTCTCCATTGGAATGCATCGCGTTTGAAGATTCCTTTAACGGCATGATCGCTGCAAAGGCAGCCAGAATGAAATGCGTGGTGGTTCCTGCCGCCGCGCAGCAAAAAGAGTTAAGGTGGCACGCTGCCGATCTGAGACTCTCATCCCTGGCCAATTTCAATGACCTTTTACTGAATAGCATCCAGGGTTAATTCATCGAATTCGCCCTATCAAAAAATGTTAAAGTTGTTGCACCTTTTATATAAAGTCGTAACTTGACAGTAATCCTTATCAGGAAACTTCCACTATCCCCCTGAAAACACAAATACACCTTAAAGTTTATTAAGATTCCCAATTTGGTACGGAGCTTGTAGCCTTTTATAGCCGTCTAGGAAGGAATTATTATAAGAAACGCTAATTTAAAAACTAATCTATGGAAAATGTGGCCCTTTCTCCTGCAAGGATCAGGAAGAATAAGTATGTTGCCCGTCAACTGAATGGTCTTTTAGACATTCTGTTCGAACTCAAAACAGGGTTAGAACAAGTAGCAAACAGTGTGACGGACAAGCAATTACGAAAAACCATCACCAGTGTTGCCCTGGAAAGTAATCAGTACGCAGCCGAGATCACTTCTAAGATTCAGAGCCTGGGAAGCAAGCCCCACCACTCTACGCTCCACAGGAAATACAATCTGATGGGTTTTGACCAGTTAAACATGCCAGGCGCCCGTGCCAGTTCGGAACCGGAGGCACTGGCGCGTTGTTACTCATCTGAAAATTCCATTATCAAGGCATACAGGGATTTCTTAAATGAGTATACACCGTACGAGGATGTTCGCTCCCTGGTAAGGGCCCAGTTGAATGGCATTTTGTGCGCTTTTGTTCAGTTAAAACTGGTCAATATCGCACTCAGGTCATAATAAATTCGTTGTTCGAAGGTGTTTTACAATAATCAGATCGTTATTAACCAAATCGTTGTTCCTAAACCTATTAAAACACAAAAAAAGCTAATTTATGCAACCATCAGATCTTCCATTCATTGAGCACTTAAACCAACTGATAGCCATCAATAACGAGCGCTTCAAAACTTACGCCCGCGCAATGGAGCGGACACAAGACAGTAACTTCAGGTCTTTATGCGCTCAAAACAAGGAGCGCACGGTCTATTTCAATATGCAACTAATCAAGTGCATGGTCCAATATGACCAATTGCCTATTAATAGCGACACCGGACTGGGAAAGACTTATCACTTCGGGATGACACGCCGGTTCAAGTTCTTCAACAGGATCCGGGGCGTGAATAGAAATGCCTGTATGTGGTGGGACGGCCTGGCCCTCAAGGCCTATCATAAAATGTTGAACGATCTTCAGCATATACCTCACGAGATAAAAAGGGTCATATTGCAGCAACAGTCTATCCTGGAGAGTGATCAACGATACCTGAAAATCGCCTCTTAGCCGAAGGGTTGGTTCCTCGGAAAAGAACGTTTTATAGAAAAGGCGGGTCCCTGGACCCGCCTTTTTTTTACCGATTTTTTCCCGGGCCCTACCGCCTTTAGCTGTGTACTTACCGGGCGTCACTTGTCCACTGAAGCCAATCACACTACTTTTGAGAAGACTTCAACACCTTCCCAGATGGCCAAAGACAATCGTTCCGAAGATAAAAAACCACTTACCTTCTCCAACCTGAAACAGGTCTCCCGAATATTCCGGTTCCTGCGCCCCTATAAAGTTCCTTTTACATTTGCCACCGGATTCCTGTTGATCGGCAGCCTGACCGGAATGGCCATGCCCTTCCTCATGGGAAAGCTGATCGACGCTGCCACCGTGCCTTCCACAGGGAGCCTCAATTCAGTCAATAAAGTCGCCCTGGAATTAGTCATTATATTGGTGGTCCAGGCGGTGGTATCCTATTTCAGGGTAAGTCTTTTTGCCACCGTCACGGAAAAAGCGATGGCGGGGGTACGTACTCACCTTTACGACCACCTGATGACACTATCCATCTCCTTTTTTGAGGAAAGAAGGGTCGGAGAGATCACCAGTCGCAGTACAAACGACGTGGACCAATTACAGGATATGCTTTCCGGTACCCTACCGGATTTTGCAAGGCAGGTGGTCACGATCATCTTCGGGGTCACTTTTATTTTCCTCATTTCTCCCAAGCTCACCCTCCTGGCCCTCGCGGTGATTCCGGCCCTGGTGATAGCCACTGTGGTCTATGGCAGGTTCATCCGAAAGCTATCCAGGGAAAGACAGGACGCCCTGGCGTCTACCAGTGTGATCGTTGAAGAAACCTTGCAAAACATCCATACGGTGAAGGCATTTTCCAATGAGGAATATGAATCCCGGAGGTATCGGTTATCCCTCGATAAGGTAGTCAGCACCGGTATCCGGGGCGCCATTAACCGGGGCGTCTTTACCACTTTCCTGGTATCGGGCCTGTTCGGTGCATTCATCCTCGTATTGTGGTATGGGGCCATATTAATTCAAAGTCATGCCCTGACCCCGGGGATATTGACTTCGTTTATGATCTATACCGGCTTTATAGGCGGTGCGGTCGCTCAGTTCGGGGACCTCTTCGGCCGCTTTCAAAAAAGCATCGGAGCCTCCGAAAGGTTGTTTGAAATAATGGAAGAACCCGGGGAATTTAAGGACCTTCCGGCGGTCTCCGAACTCCCTGAGCCACCGATCCAGACAGGCATCGCTCCTGTCGGCGCTCCCCTTCAAGGAGCTATCATCCTGGACGATCTCCATTTCTCCTACCCCACCCGCAAGGATATTGAAGTACTAAAGGGCATTTCCCTACAGATAAAACCGGGCGCAAAGATTGCCCTGGCCGGGCAAAGCGGCGCCGGCAAGTCCACCATCGCCCAATTGATCCTGGGCTTTTACCCTCCCTCCTCCGGACAACTCCTTTTTGACGGGGTATCGGCCGGGGCATTTGACCTCCGGGAACTCCGGCGCCAAATGGCCATTGTCCCTCAAGAAGTGCTGTTGTTCGGAGGCAGCATCAAGGAAAACATTGCTTACGGAAGGCCCGGTTCATCGGACAGCGCCATCAAAGAAGCCGCCAGGCAGGCCAATGCCCTGTCTTTTATAGAGGCGTTCCCAGAGGGTTTTGATACCATCGTCGGGGAACGCGGGGTCAAGTTGTCGGGGGGGCAGCGGCAACGCGTGGCCATCGCCAGGGCGATTTTAAAGGATCCCGTCCTCCTTATCCTGGATGAGGCAACCAGTGCATTAGATAGCCAGAGCGAACGGCTGGTACAGGAGGCCCTGGAAAGATTGATGAAAAACAGGACTACCCTGATCATTGCCCACCGGCTCTCCACCATCCGGCACGTAGACACCATTTTCGTCATCCAGGAGGGAAAGATCATTGAATCGGGCTCTTATGATGAATTGGAAAACACCGAAGGAGGGGCATTCCGGCAATTATTGCAACTGCAATACAAAAAAAATTCCCTTAGTTTGGGGCAATAAACAATTATCGCCCCATGTTAAATAGTTTTTACGTCCCTGCCCTTGTATTCCTGTTAGCCATTGCCGCTTTATTCCTTTTGCTCAAAAAGAACAAACAGCTTAAGCGGTTCAGCATGGACCTGGACATCGGCGGGATCATTTACGGAGGCATCGTAGCCGTCTACTCTATCCTGCTGGCTTTCGTGGTGGTCATCGTCTGGGAACAATACCAGAATACGGGGGACCGCGTACAGGAGGAATCTTCCAAGGTGTTTAACCTTTACAGGGCCAGCTATGCCTTTCCCGATTCCACTTCGGGGAAAGTAATAAGGTCGACCGTAATAGACTATGTAAATTCCGTAGTCCATGAAGAGTTTCCTGCCATGGAACACGATACGACCAGTACGCTCACCCAGCACAAATACAATAAGGTTTGGGAAATGGTGTATGCCCTGAAACCCGTTACGGACAAAGAAAAGGTGTGGTATGCCTCCATGGTGGAAAGCGTCAATCAATTCGGGGAGGCCAGGATCATACGAATATCTGATATCGACGCTTCCATACCCGGCCTGATGTGGAAAATATTACTGGCAGGGGGTATTATCATTATTGTTTTTGCCATGCTGTTCAAGAGCAATGACAATTGGCTTCATTTCGTCAAGGTCCTGCTCTTCTCCACCATTATCGTCTTCAATCTTTTGCTGGTATATCTGCTGGACCACCCCTATAAAGGGATGCTCAAGATCGAGCCTTCAGCTTTCACAAAGATCCTGACGCATTACAAAGAGGAACAGCGCTAGCGTTTACTTAAATGCGTTGAAGCCCGTGATGTCCATGCCCGTGATGAGCAGGTGGATATCATGGGTCCCTTCATAAGTGATCACGCTTTCCAGGTTCATCATATGGCGCATGATGGAAAACTCCCCGGTGATACCCATCCCACCCAGCATTTGCCGGGCATCACGGGCGATCTGGGCGGCTATTTCACAGCCATTTCGTTTGGCCATCGAGACTTGTGCGGCGGTCGCCTTCCCCTGGTTCATGAGCACGCCTAGCCTCCAGTTTAACAACTGGGCCTTGGTGATCTCCGTGATCATTTCCGCCAGCTTCCTTTGCTGGAGCTGAAAAGCGCCAATGGGCCGGTCAAACTGCACCCTTTCTTTGGAATAACGCAGGGCTGTATCGTAACAATCCATTGCCGCCCCCACCGTTCCCCAGGCAATGCCGAAGCGGGCCTTGGTCAAACAACTGAGTGGGCCTTTCAGCCCTTTCACACCGGGTAAAATATGATCCTTGGGTATGGAGACATTATCGAATACCAATTCTCCCGTGGCGCTGGCGCGCAGACTCCATTTACCATGTGTCTCAGGGGTGCTGAAGCCTTTCATGCCCCGTTCCACGATTATCCCGCGGACGTCTCCGGCTTCATCTTTTGCCCATACCACCGCAATGTCTGCAAAGGGAGCATTGCTGATCCACATTTTGGATCCGTTGAGCAACACATGATCTCCGGCGTCCTTAATGGTGGTCAGCATACCACTGGGGTCTGAGCCGTGATTAGGTTCCGTCAGGCCGAAACAGCCCATCCACTCCCCCGACGCCAGTTTCGGCAGGTATTTATGCTTTTGGGCTTCACTACCATATTCGAGGATAGGAAACATTACCAGGGAACCCTGCACCGATGCAGTAGATCGTACGCCGCTGTCCCCCCGCTCCAGTTCCTGCATCATTAATCCATAAGCTATGTAATCCAGGCCCCCTCCCCCATATTCTTCGGGTACCGTCGGTCCGAAACAACCCACGGCCCCCATCCCCTTGATGATATGCTTGGGGAATTCCGCCCTCTGCGCGTAGCCTTCAATAACGGGGGTCACTTCTTTTTTTACATAGGCACGTACACTTTCCCTGACTAGCTTGTGCTCGTCCGTCAATAAATCGTCCAATTGGTAATAATCGGGGGATTGAAACAAGTCTTGGGGCATAAACAATCATTTACAAGTCCACGAAAATAGCCCCTTTTTTGTACTTTGCCCGCTCAAAAACGCTCCGGCGATATTTATGGAAGATACCTTAGCATATGCCCACGCACAGGACCAGGCAGATGAATTACGCGATTACAGGTCTCAATTTTATTTCCCTTCTAATGGGGGCCGGGAACGCATTTATTTCTGCGGTAATTCCCTGGGGCTGCAACCCAAAAATGCCGCTTCAAAAGTGACCCGCGTCATGGAAAGCTGGAAAGAATATGCAGTGGAAGGATATATGAAAGGCGATGCCCCATGGATGACGTATGGCAGCAGCTTCAAAAAACCGTTGTCTGCCATTATCGGCTGCCTGGAACCGGAAGTGTCCGTCATGAATTCGTTGACGGTTAACCTTCACTTGCTCCTTTGTTCCTTTTACAGGCCTTCCGAAGGGCGTCGCAAGATGATCATTGAAGCCGGCGCCTTCCCCTCTGACCAGTATGCGGCAGAAACCCAGGTCCGTTTTCATGGGCTGGATCCCGCAGAGGAAATCATTGAAGTATCACCCAGAAAAGGAGAAAATTGTATACGGGAAGAGGACATACTGGCCGCTATACAAGAGGCCGGGCCCCAGCTCTCACTGATCTTGCTGGGTGGCGTCAGCTACTATACGGGACAATTTTTTAACCTGGAGCGGATCACCCGGGCGGCCCACGCCGTAGGCGCGCTGGCAGGATACGATCTGGCGCACGCTGTGGGTAACGTGCCCTTGCGGCTTCACGACTGGCAGGTGGACTTTGCCGTTTGGTGCTCCTATAAATATCTCAACGGAGGGCCCGGCGCCCTCGGGGGTGCCTATATCCATGAACGGTTCAGCCTGGACCCTCATTTTTTCCGGCTGGGTGGTTGGGGTGGGTCCAACGCCCAAACGCGCTTCCAGATGCTAAAGGAGTTTATTCCTGAACCCGGGACTGACGGCTGGAACCTGAGTGTGGCCCAAGCCCTTGTATTGGCTGGCCTGGAAGCATCCCTTGAGCTCTTCGATGCTGCAGGGATGGATCGGCTTAGGGCGAAAAGCATCCGGTTGACGGGCTACCTGGAATACTTGCTCGGCCTCATTCCAGGAGACCGCTTTTCCATCATTACTCCAGGAGACCCTGACGCCCGGGGCGCTCAACTCTCTCTGCTGTTTGCTGAAAATGGAGCCGCCATACAGGCTGCCCTTGCACAGGCCGATATTGTGGTGGACTACCGGGAGCCTGGCGTGATCAGGGTTTCCCCCGCCCCCCTTTACAATTCTTTCAGTGACGTCTACCATCTCTGTAAAACGATAATGGAAAATTTATAGGTCCGGCGTTCGTCGCGGTCCGAAATATGCTATATTTTGAGTATGAAGCAATATACATATCTGGCACTGGGAGATGCCTATACTGCAGGAATATCCGTCCCGTCTTCGGAAACCTTCCCCTACCAGACCGTGCAATTGTTGCGTCACCGGCATCCCTTTTTCAACTCGCCGGAAGTCATCGCAGCCAGGGGATGGAGCACAGAGGAATTGGTGCAGCAAATAGAAAAGACCCGGTTTCTTACGGCTTATGACTTCGTATCCCTTCAAATCGGAGTAAATAATCAAACCCGCGGAAAAGATGCGGATGAATTTGCCATGCAGTTCGAGTCTCTTTTACTGCATGCTATCCGCCTGGCGGGAAGTCGGACGGAACGCGTCATTGTGTTGTCCATTCCCGACTGGAGCATTACCCCGTTTGGCATAGGCAGGTCTGCCGCAGGCAATGAGCCTGAAGGCTTGATCTCCGCCCAGATCGATGAGTATAACAAACGCAAAGAAGCCCTGAGCAGCCAGTACCAGGTCCATTTCCTGGACGTCACCACGGACGGAAGGGCTAACAGTGCAGATGGCTCTTTGCATAGTTCGGACGGGCTTCATCCGTCCGCCGTGACTTACCAGAAATGGGCCGGAAAATTATTTGGCCTCTTTGATGATATCATCAGAGGAGACCGGCAACTGGCAGAAAGTTGATAGGCGGTTGGGGGTAGAAGCAATTATGTCGTACTTTCTGGCCTTTTTCCTAATCAACAGACATGCGAAAATCATCCCTTCTATTATTTACGGGCCTGATCCTATTTGCCCACTTTTTAAACGTACAGGCCCAGGATACTTCCTTATTTAACAATCTGCGCTGGCGGATGATCGGACCACACCGGGGGGGGCGCACCGTAGGTGGATGCGGAGTGCCGCAACAGCCCAATGTCTTTTACATAGGCGTTAATAACGGGGGCGTTTGGAAAACGAATGATTTCGGCAGGACCTGGAACCCCATTTTTGATGACCAGTCAACCGGTTCCATCGGGGATGTGGCGGTCGCTCCCTCCAATCCCGAATGTGTGTATGTGGCCAGTGGAGAAGGGATACAACGACCAGACCTTTCCGTGGGAAATGGAGTGTACAAATCCACCGACGCCGGCAAAACCTGGATGCACATGGGCTTGGCCGAAGGGCAGCAGATCGGGGGCCTGGCTATAGATCCCACCAACGAAAACAGGGTATTTGCCGCCGTCCTGGGACACCCTTACGGACCTAATCCGGAACGGGGCGTTTACCGCAGTATCGACGGAGGAAAGACCTGGGAAAAAGTTCTGTATAAGGATGAGAATACCGGCGCCGTGCAAGTAACCATTGACCCACAGCATCCGGACATTGTCTACGCAGATCTTTGGGCAGGCAGGCAGGGCCCCTGGGAAAACGGCTCCTGGAATGGCCCCAACAGCGGCATGTACAAATCTACAGACGGGGGAACCACCTGGAAGCCCCTGACCAAAGGTTTGCCCACGACCGCACAGGGATTAGGAAGGGTAGGTTTCTGCGTTTCTCCCTCTGATGGAACCCGTTTATATGCCACAGTGGATGCAGGCGCATATGGGGGTATCTACCGCAGTGATGACGGAGGAGAGTCCTGGACCAAATTGAACAGCGACCAGCGATTCTGGGGCAGGGGGGATGACTTTGCAGAGATCAAGGTGGACCCGAAAAATGAAGACATCGTTTATACCGCGGATGTCGTTGTCTGGAAATCACTGGATGGGGGAAAGTCATGGAACGCTTACCGCGGAGCCCCGGGCGGGGATGACTACCATCGTATATGGATCAATCCGGACCATCCGGAAATCCTCCTGATCGCTTGCGATCAAGGAGCGATCATTACCGTCAACAACGGGCAAACATTTTCCTCCTGGAATAACCAGCCTACGGCTCAATTCTATCACGTCATCACCGACAATGTATTTCCCTATAACGTATACGGAGCCCAGCAGGAAAGCGGCTCCATAGGCATTGCCTCCCGTAGTAATGACGGTGAAATCACTTTCAGGGAATGGCATCCGGTAGGTGTGGAGGAATATGGATATATCGCCCCGGATCCACTGGACCCCAATCTCATTTACGGAGGCAAGGTCACGCGCTACGATAAAAGGACTGGGCAGATCCAGAATATCGCTCCCGAAGCCATCCGCTCCGGCAAATACCGTTTCCTCCGAACTGCTCCTTTGCTCTTTTCTCCCGTCGATCCGCACACCCTGTATTTAGCGGGAAATGTGCTTTTTTCCACCAGGGACGGCGGACATTCATGGAAAATAATCAGCCCGGATCTGAGCCGGGAGTCCTGGGATATCCCGGCAAGCGTGGGGATTTATAATACAGACGCAGTAAAAAAAATGGCCAGGCGCGGTGTGATCTATACTGTAGCGCCTTCGCCACTGGACATTAATACGATCTGGGCAGGGACAGACGATGGCCTGATCCATATCACCCGGGATGGCGGGAAGACGTGGAAAAATGTTACTCCTCCGGGCATCCCTTCCTGGAGCAAGATATCCCTCATAGAGGCAGGACATACGGACCTCAACACTGCCTATGCGGCAGTGAACGGCATCCGGCTGGATGATATGCATCCGCACATTTTCAGGACACACGACGGAGGAGTGACCTGGGTTGAAATCACTACTGGATTACCAAATGATCCCATCAATGCCGTCAGGGAGGATACGCACCGAAAAGGCTTGTTACTGGCGGGTTCTGAGAGAGCCGCCTATATCTCTTTTGACGACGGGGACCATTGGCAATCCCTCAGATTGAATATGCCCGCTACCTCTATCAGGGATCTGGTGATCAAGGACGACGACATTATTGCTGCAACCCATGGGCGTTCCTTCTGGATATTGGACGACATCACTATGCTGCGCCAACTGTCCCTGGAAACGGCTGCCAGGGATGCGGTGTTATACAAACCCGCAGCGGCCGTCCGGGTACGGTGGGATATGAACCCGGATACGCCCCTACCCCAGGAAGAACCTGCAGGGCAGAATCCCCCTGATGGCGCGATCATTGATTATTATCTCAGCAAAAAAACAAAGGAGCCGGTCAGCCTGGATATCTTTGACGCCACAGGAAGAAAGGTCCGCCACTATAGCAGCACGGACACGCTGATCGACCTTCCGGACGTGAATATCCCCCTGTATTGGGTCAGACCCGGGCAGATCCTGTCGGACGCGCCAGGTGCGCATCGTTTCACCTGGGACCTGCATTTTCAGCCACTCAACGTACCGGCTTCTTTTCCGATCGCTGCTATATATGCCAACACGGCGCCCGCAGCTACTTCACCCTGGGTAATGCCGGGCGCCTATACGGTAAGGCTGACCGTAGATGGTAAGGTATCCACTCAATCCATGGTTGTTAAGATGGACCCAAGGGTAAAAACGCCTCTCCTTTACCTGCAGCAACAGTACGACCTGTCGATGTCCGCTTACAACGGAAGGGCCCGCTGCCTGGATGTTTTTGAGCGCCTCCGCCAGCTCCGCGACAGGATCAAGGACCTCCTGCCGGAGGCAACCGGTACGCTTGCCGCTTCTTTAAAGACAGTGGATTCTACCGCGGCATTACTGGAAGGTATGCCCAGACGGGGAGGCAGGAACAACGGCCCTCCGCTGCCGGCCAGCAAGCAGGCAGGGGTTGTCAATATACAAGGCTTCTCTCAATTACAAGGAACCTATGCCGGCCTTTTTTCTCTTCTGGAAGAGGCAGACCTCCCGCCCACATCCCAGGCCGTGGAGGCCATGAAAATAACCATGAAGGCGGATCACGAAACCTGGGCGGTATTCATGCAGTTGGTTCAAAAGGAAATCCCTTCCCTGAATGCACAATTAAGGGCGACAGGAAAAGCCCCGCTCGAATTACCCCAAATTAAGCCCTGACAAGGTCGACCTTTCATTCAACCCTTTAAATAACAGGCATGAGATTTTTTCTTTTTATATGTTTATCCACTGTGGCATTGTCAGGGCCCCTGAGTGCCCAAAAAAAATCCCAGGCAGTGCCCGGTCAAAATATAAACAATACGGACTCCATCCTTTTTTCAACTATGAAGTACCGGCTGATCGGCCCCTTTAGGGGTGGCAGGTGTGATGCCGTCGCGGGAAGCGTTAAGAACAAGGCCATTTTTTATTCCGCATCTTCCGGCGGCGGTCTCTGGAAGACGACAGACGCAGGCAGTAACTGGAAGAATGTCTCAGACAACTATTTCGGGGGCAGTATCGGATCTGTGGCGATCGCTCCCAGCGATGAAACGATCCTCTATGTAGGGGAAGGAGAGAGCACGGTAAGGAACAACGTATCTGAGGGGCTTGGCGGAATCTGGCGTAGCGACAATGCCGGTCGCAGTTGGCAGAACCTGGGGCTCAAAGAGGGCCGCCATAACATACGCATCATCATCCATCCCAAAAATCCGGATATCGTATGGGTTGCGGTTCTGGGGCACCTTTTCGGCCCCAATGCAGAAAGGGGAGTATACAAAACAACGGATGGAGGCAAGACCTGGAAAAAGGTCCTTTTTGTCAATGACCAGACCGGCTGTTCAGACCTGGTGATGGAACCTGGCAATCCATCGGTATTATATGCCGGTATGTGGCGTGTGCGGCGAACACCTTACAGCATGGAAAGTGGCGGGGAAGGCAGCGGAATATATAAAAGCGTGGACGGTGGAGAAACCTGGGCCAATATATCCTCCAATAAAGGACTGCCGAAGGGAACATGGGGAATCGTGAATATAGCCGTTGCACCCAGTAATCCGGATAAGGTATATGCCATGGTGGAAAACAGCAAAGGAGGGTTATTCTGCAGTAAAGACGCAGGAAAGACATGGGCCCTGATCAGCGAGGATAATAATATCAAACAACGTTCATGGTATTTCAACAGGGTCTTCGTCGATCCCAAGGATGAGAATACCGTTTATTGTCCCAATGTGGATATGATGCGCAGCAGGGACGGAGGAAAGACCTTTGATCACATGAGCACCCCACACAGCGACCACCATGACCTTTGGATCGACCCGGAGGATGGCAATCGGCTCATATTGGCTGATGACGGAGGTGCACATGTAAGCTTCGATGGGGGAAACAACTGGAGCACTTCGGATAACCAGCCTACCGCACAGATATACAGGGTCAGCACCGACAATGCATTCCCCTATCATATCCTGGGAGCCCAACAGGACAATAGTACCATTCGTATCAAAAGCAGGACCTACGGAGAAGGCGTGACTGACAAAGATTGGAGTTCCACGGCCGGATTCGAAAGCGGTTTTGTTGTGGCCGATCCGCGCAACCCTGATATCGTTTACGGCGGAAACTACGACGGATTCATCGGCAGGCTGGACCACCATACGGATGACAACCGAGACATAGGAATATGGCCCGACAATCCTACAGGGGCTGGCGCCGACTCCATGAAAATCCGTTTCCAATGGAATTTCCCCCTCTTCTTCTCACCTAATACCCCCGGGCGCTTGTATGCTGCGGGCAATCAGCTCTTCGCGACAGATAATGAAGGAAAGAGCTGGGAAGCGCTCAGTCCTGACCTGACGACTAATGATAAATCCCGACAGGGACCCAGCGGAGGGCCCATAACGAAAGACAATACTTCAGCAGAATATTATTGCACCATCTTTACCGCAGCAGAATCCTCGCTCGAAAAAGATCTTTTATGGACCGGCAGCGATGACGGCCTCGTGTACGTCAGCAAAGACGGAGGTAAACATTGGGATAATGTTACTCCGCCAGAGGCGCCTAAGTGGATGATGTGGAATTGCATCGAGACAGACCCGTTTCAAAAAGGAGCCGCTTACTTTGTAGGCACCCGTTACAAACTGGATGACTTCACGCCGTATATCTACCGGACCCTTGACTATGGTAAAACATGGGCGTTGCTGACGGCGGGTATCCGTCCCCTGCATTTCACCCGCGCCCTGAGAGCCGATCTAAAACGTCCTGGCCTCCTGTATGCAGGAACTGAATACGGCATGTACATCAGTTATGATTACGGAACGCACTGGACCCCTTTCCAATTGAACCTACCCGTCACCCCCGTCACTGACCTGACCATAAAAGACAACGACCTTATCCTTTCCACGGAAGGCCGCGCCTTCTGGGCACTGGATAATCTCAGCATTTTACAGCAGAAACCGGCTGAAATACCTAAAAAACACTTACAGGTATTCCAAGTTAGTGATGCCTGGAGAATGAACGGGAGCATGAACCCTGACATTCGAAATGCAGGACAGAACCCTCCGAACGGAGTGGTATTCCAATATTGGCTCGGAAATGTTCCCGATTCCCCCGCTGTATCCATTACTCTATTTGATAAACATCTGCTTCCGATCAGGACTTTCAATACCAGGGCTAAAGAGACATCCGACCAGCTTTCCGTTAATGAAGGCATGAATAGGTTTGTCTGGGACATGTATTACCCTGGCGGGGAGAAGATTCCTGGCATGCTCCTCTGGAATGGATTCGTGGAAGGTCCCAAGGCCTCCCCTGGTAATTACACAGCGCGTATCCGGTATGACCACGATTCCATCGACGTAGCATTTGTTATCAAAGGCGACCCTAACTACAAAATAACGGAAGCGGACTACGACGCGCAGATAGGTTTTTTGTTACAAGTAAGGGATAAATTCAACGAGATCCAAAAAGCCATCCTGCGTATCCGCAGCATCAGATCCCAGCTCAATGACCTTTCTGCAAGGCTGGATACCGATAGAGGCGGCCCCATCAAGGTTCGTTGCGATAGCATCAATACCCGTCTTACCGCCATTGAAGAGGCGTTATATCAAACCAAATCCAAGAGTGGGGAAGACATGCTTAATTTCCCTATCCGCCTCAACGATAAAATAGCAGGCGTATACGAATATGCTGCAACAGGGGATATTTCTCCGAGCCGCCAGGTCCGTGATGTCTTCGCAGACCTGAGTGGCAAAGCGGATATCCAACTATCAAAACTGCAGCAAGTCATCACTGGCGACCTGCCTGCACTCAATCAGATAATATATCAGAAACAAATACCTGTGATAGGTGCAAAGTAGCCATATGGACATAAACTGGCTGGACTTATCCTCCACCGCAGGCCTTATAGCCACCGCAGTATTGACTGTCAATCTGCTGCTGGGTATTTTATTGAGTACGGCATACAAACGCTCCCGCTATTGGAAAAGCATGCCAGGCTGGATCCGGAAAGTGAGTATTGACGACCTACATAACTGGACGGCGTATGTAGCCCTGGCATTCGCCCTGGCGCACCCCTTGCTCCTCCTGTCAGACACCTCCTCCAAATTCAGGTTCAGGGACATCCTATATCCCCTGAACGCTCCCCACCAGGGCATCTGGATCGTCCCCGGCTGCCTGGCGCTGTATGCGCTCATCGTTGTCATCATCACTACCCAGAAGGCCATCAAAAACAGACTGGGATTTCGTACCTGGAAAAATATACACTTGATTTCCTATGGAACCACTTTACTTTTTATCATTCATGGATTAGTCATGGACCCAGAACTAAAAGACAGGCCGGTTGACTGGCTTGACGGGGAAAAAATGGTGAGTGAGATATGCGGTCTTGCATTAATTGCGACAGCCGTTATCCGGTACCGGTATTATAGCAGGAAACGACGAAAACCGGGTAGGGTAAGTGTCGTGCAATGACGCCACGCTTGCCCTATTTTAATCAATATCATACCGATCTGAACGGTTGGTGCTTTTGCCCGTTATCAATGAGTATATTCCTTGCAAATTGCCTGTCATGTCCAAAATAACTATAAGTCTCCTTCTGTGCATTTGCTATTTCGCTGCATCAGCACAGCATTTCGACAGCAGTTTATTCAAACAGCTTCACTTCCGTTTCATAGGTCCTGACGGGAACCGTGCCATAGCAGTAGCAGGCGTTCCGGGAGATCCCAATATCTCTTATGTGGGAGCCGCTTCCGGAGGGATCTTTAAAACAGAAGACCGGGGGGTGACCTGGAAACCCATTTTTGACAGTACGGACAACTCCACTGTCGGGGCCCTGGCAGTAGCCCCTTCCGCTCCCAAACAGGTATGGGCCGGAACAGGAGAAACCTTCCTTATCAGGCCTGCTGAGGCCATGGGGAATGGGATATACAAATCCATTGATGCCGGCAAGTCCTGGAAAAATATGGGGTTGGGCGCTACAGGCAGGATTAGCAGGGTCATTGTCGATCCGTCCGATTCCAACACCGTGTATGTGGCCTCCCTGGGAAATACCCATGCTCCACAGCAGGAGAGGGGAGTGTATAAAACAACCGATGGAGGAAAGACCTGGAAACAGGTATTATTTGTAGACAAGAACACCGGTTGTTCCGACCTGGCCATTGATCCCCAGCATCCTGATATCCTTTATGCAGCCATGTGGCAGGTCGCTTTCAATACTTGGCAAATGAACAGTGGCGGCCCCGGCAGCGGCATCTTCCGCACCAAGGATGGAGGAAAGACCTGGGAACGATTGAGCGGCCTCCCGGGCGGGCAAGGTCATCCCGTAGGAAAGACCTCGGTAGATGTATCATTCACCCATCCGAATATTGTATATGCCCTTATAGAAGATACGGACCCTGCCCTCTACCGTTCCGAAGACGGCGGAGACACCTGGAAAATGATGTTTCAAAGTCATTCCATGGCCCAACGCGCCTCCTATTATACCAGGGTGCGCGTATCAACCGGGGACCCCAACGACGTGTTCACCATCTGTGTAACTGTAATGGAATCAAAGAACGGAGGAAAAACTTTCAATGGGAATGGAGAGAATGGGGATTACCGGCCTGGGGGTGATACCCACGACATGTGGTTCGATCCAAAAAACCCGGACCGTGCAATGGTAGCGCATGACGGATGCATGAACATGACCTACGACAAAGGGAAGACATGGCAAAACGTTAACCTGCCCATTGCACAGATGTACCACGTATCAGTAGACAGCCAGGTGCCCTATTTTGTTTATGGAAACAAGCAGGACGCCACTTCCTACCGGGGCCCCAGCAATAGTCTGCAGGGGGGCATCCCCCTGGGACTATGGATGGCCGTGGGTGGATGCGAAAGCGGATATGCCCAGCCCGATCCGGTGGACAATAATATCATCTGGTCAGGTTGCTATGACGGAGGGCTTGATAGAATGGATCTTCGCACGGGCCATATCCGGGATGTAAGGGCGTGGCCGGAGGCCGGATATGGTTACCCGCCCGCTGACATGAAATACCGCTGGCATTGGAACTATCCCATGACGATATCCAGGCATAACCATAATAAAGTATATATCGGAAGTCAATACGTACACGTCACCACTAACGAAGGCCAAAGCTGGAAAGTGATCAGTCCCGACCTGACTTCCAACGACAAATCACACCAGCAGAGTTCCGGCGGCATCAGTAAAGACAACTTGTTCACCTTTGACGGATGCACCTTGTATGTTATTGCAGAATCCCCGGTGAAAGAAGGGGTTCTTTGGACAGGCAGCAATGATGGAATGGTACACGTTACGAGGGATGACGGAAAGACCTGGGAGGATGTGACGGACAATATAAAAGGCATCCCCCGGTGGACCACCATCCGTTCCATATGCCCTTCCAACTTTGAAGAAGGGGTTTGTTATATCTCTGTGGACGGACAATTTGTGGGAGATTTCAACCCTTATATCTACAAGACAACCGATTTTGGCAAATCCTGGAGTTTGATCAGCGGAGACCTTCCTCCCTCTAATTCTTCCTTTGTACACCAGATCATAGAAGACCCGGGCAAAAAAGGCTTGTTATGGGTGGGTACCGATAACGGTCTGTATTTTTCCCCGGACGACGGGATACACTGGAACCACTTAAAGAATAACCTTCCTCCTGTACCCATCTACGGCCTCGTCATCCAGCCACAGTTCAATGACCTGGTGATCGCCACCTACGGTCGGGGGTTCTATATCCTGGATGATATTACACCCATCCGGAATTTTACCAGGGAAGTGCAACAATCCGAAGCCCGGTTATTGCCCATCAGGGATGCCTACCGGTTCAGGGAAAAGACCAGTATCCATGGAGAGTGGTCGTCCTCCAACGGGCAAAATCCTCCCTATGGGGCCGATATCAATTATTCCCTGAGAGATACCGTGAAGGATTCCGTGAAGATCCTGGTCCTGGACGGGAACGGGAATAAGGTCCAGCAAATGACTGGCACCAATAAGTCTGGCCTGAACCGGGTTTGGTGGGACCTGGGGCTACAACCCTATGTATTACCTCCCCTGCGCACAAGACCTGAAGATGAAGACTGGGTAAAACTGGATTCAACCGGAGAAAGGGCAATGACCATTTTTGACCTGGATATCGGCCCCGGCCTCCAGGCGCCCAAGGTGCTACCTGGTAATTATACGATTGTACTGAAGATAGGAGATAAGGAATGGAAGCAGCCGCTTACCGTGCTCCGGGATCCCCACACGGCTGGAACGGACGAAGACATCCGACGCCAGTATGCGTTCGGCATCAAGCTGTATACCTCTATCAACCAAACCCTGCACATGATAGATACCCTTGAGACCTTGAGAGCAAAGATCCTTGCCCTGGCGGGTGATCCCGCGGGCAAGAAACAGAAGACCAGGCTGATGGCCCTGGAAGACACCCTTTATCATGTGGAAGACCTTCTGCACGATGTACACCAGACAGGGGCGAGGGAAGACATATTCAGGAATCCTGCGCAGTTGCTGGAACGCTTCCTGACCATTTCCAAAGAAAGCATATCCGGCGGAGCAGATTACGGGCCTACAGATCAACAGCAGGAGGTATATGCCCTGCTGAACGGGCGCCTGGAAACGGCCACTGCAAAGTATGAACAAGCACTTAAAAAGGCCCGGTTACCCAAATCAAGGGAGCAACTGCCCAAGGATAAAATACACCTCGATAAAAAAAGCTGATATTAATCTGAAACAAACATTCACCATATTCATGCTCTCTGCCTTATTTTATACCCAGATCGGGTATTATTGGCAGTTTCTCATCCTCCAAATGAAGGCAAGGGAGGAGGCACACGAAGCATGGCTCGGCAGCCTTCCTGATGCGCAATTATTCCGGATTAGCCCGGAGGACGTAACCACGTCGGGGCGGTGGACGGAAGCAGGCAAGGAATGCTGGTTTAAAGATCACTTATATGATGTCGTCAGGCAAAAAAAAATAGGAGGCAAGACCATTTTCTTTTGCATGGACGATGAAAGGGAAACACAGCTCGTGGAGCGATCCGGAGAAATGACCAAGGCAGCCCAGGACCATCCCGGAAAGAAAGGGCCCCCTTCCTTTCCAGGAAAAATGGGAGACGTGCTGCTGAGCCAGGGTAGCAATCATGTAAGGCTTCCTCTGGTAACAGAACGAAAGGATTCTTACTTTTCGGAGAATAAGTACCAGGACCATTTTCAGGAAATTACTCCGCGTCCACCCTGGTCCTGACCTTCACACGACCATCCTTTTTTCACTTTTTGTGTGATCCCTGTACTGCAAGTGCAGAGGCATTACCGCGGTTTAAGTAACACCCAATTAATGACACGTATGAGAGGCAAATCAATTCTAATCTGTTTATTTTTTATGGCGCCAATAGCTTGTATGGCGCAACAGCAGTTGAAAGGCACAGTCACCGATGCACGTACAGGAATGCCCTTACCGGGGGCCGTTATATATATACCGGATCTTAAAGCAGGAGCGGTGTCTGATTCACTGGGCAAGTACGAGGTACGGAATATCCCGAGAGGCAGCTATCTGGTAGAGATCAGTCTGATCGGATACGGCCAGTATCTAAAGACCATTAACATAAAAGGGGAAGTACAGATGAATTACTCCCTGGCGCCTTCCGGAACACAATTAAATGATATTACGATCACGGGCGTCTCTTCTGCTGTCAATCAGAAAGAAAGTCCCGTTACCGTCATTTCCGTAGATTATAAGGACCTTTTAGAGAACGCGTCTACCAACGTGATTGATGCCATCTCGAAAGTACCCGGTGTGTCGGCCATGACAGATGGCCAGAGTATTTCAAAGCCGGTAATAAGGGGACTGGGATATAACAGGGTACTGACCGTGAATGACGGAGTCGAGCAGGTGGATCAGGCCTGGTTTGATGAGTTCGGCATTGAGGCAGATCCCGACGCCGTGAACAGATATGAGATCCTCAAGGGGCCCGCCTCTCTGGCCTATGGCTCCGATGCCATAGCCGGCGTAGTAAATCTTATCCCGGAGCAGCCGCTGCCGGAAGGACAGACCAAGGGGACCGTACTGTCTAATTACCAGACCAATAACGGACTGATCAATAATATGATTTCCCTGGCTGGTACAAAAAATGGCATTGCGTGGAGCGGCCGTATAGATAATACCATGGCCCACGCTTACCAGGATCCTAATGACGGATACGCATTAAATTCCCAATTCAGCAATTTCAATTTCGACGCCACGATCGGTCTTCACCGGGGATGGGGATATACCCAACTGCATGGCAGCTATTTTGATATGAAAACCGGGATTGTGGACGGAACCAGGGATTCGGCAACAGGACTCATGGAAAGGCAGGTATCGTATCCGGACCTTAACGGAGGACAGCCAACCTATGAAATTCCGACCCACCAGGAACAAACATCCTACACTCCTTTTTGCATCAATCAAAGGATCAGGCATACCAAACTGGTATGGGACAATAGTATCGCAGTCGGCCAGGGGCGAGTCACCGGGATATTCTCCTGGCAGAAAAATCAGCGGCAGGAGACCAATGACCCTACGATGCCTAATACGCCGGACATTTATTATTATTCCAATGCAGCGACCTATGATATCCGCTATCTTTCCCGGCAGATAGGGGGATTCAATTATTCCACCGGAGTAAATGGCGTATATCAATCATCCCAGAGCCTCGGCACGCTGATGCTGATACCCAATTACAATTTTTTCCAGATCGGCGGTTTTGCCGTCGCTAATCAGAAAATAGGAAAACTGAACCTGAGCGGAGGGCTAAGATATGACACCCGTACATTCCATGGCATAGATCATTGGGTGGATTCATTGACACAGGCGCCCGTAGCACCGAATGCGCCGGATGGATTTCATGAATTCCCTGGGTTTACTTCTAAATTCAATGGCATCTCTTTCAGCGTTGGCGCCACCTACGATGTCACCAGCAATATTTATATAAAGGCCAATATTGCCCGGGGCTGGAGAGCGCCTAATGTAGCAGAATGCGGAGCCAACGGGGTACATGATGGAACGGTGGTATATGAGATCGGCGACCCTACGCTTAAACCGGAGACCAGCCTGGAAGAAGACCTCGTTTTCGGCATTCATTCAAAGGATGTGAATGCGGAGCTTAACCTGTTTAATAACAGCATGAATGATTTCATTTACGCCCAGGGGCTGCAAAGCGTGTTCGGAGGGGATTCCATTAATAATTCCCTCAACGCAGCGGGGCTCGGAGAGGCTCCGGTATATAAATATACCCAGGGGGCAGCGGAATTATATGGAGGAGAAGTGAGTTTGAATATTCATCCGTCTGAGATGCGATGGGTAGAACTCAATGCGGGTCTCAGCATAGTATATGGCGGTTTGAAGAATAAGCCAGACTCGGTAAAATACCTGCCCTTTGTACCCCCGACCCGAATTACGGCCGACCTTAAATTCAACGTCCTGCCTTCGGCTAAAGGGGTTAAAAATGCCTATGTGAAAATAGGCGTATTGGATTGTTTTGAGCAAAAAGATATTTATCAGCAATACGCCATTTACAATGGCTTGAATACAGCCCTTACACCATTCGAATACGCCGCCAGCAGGTCCGCCACAGCCGGCTACGTATTGTTCAATGCAGGAGTCGGAGGCGATATCATTTCCAGAGGACGCACCTACTGCCAGGTCTTTATCCAGTGCACAAACCTGTTCAATACCGCGTACATGGACTATATGAGCCGGTTTAAATATTATCCGGTAAATTATGCGACTGACAGGGTTGGCGTTTTTAACATGGGCAGGAACGTATCACTCAAATTGTTGATCCCTTTGCATTTTAACTCATCAAAATAGAACGATTCCTTCCCTGATTCGGAAGAGTTTTTTTAATATACCGGTGCAGCCTAATGGAACCCCATGGCCTTGCACCGGTATTCTTTTATACGCCCAGGTACCCACGCATCTCCTGCTGATAGGCCAATGCCGCCTCACGGGCGGCCACAGCAAAATCTTTACCATCCCCTGCATAGATGATAGCCCTCGACACATTCACCAGGAGGCCCACCGATTCATTCATAGCCTTCTCCGATATCTCCTGCAAGCTTCCTCCCTGGGCGCCGACTCCAGGAACGAGGAAGAAGTGTTCTGGCAATATCTTCCGTATGTTCACAAAAGTCTCGGCCTGCGTGGCACCCACCACGAACATAAGGTTATCCGGAGTACCCCAGCGGCTCACCGTCCGGAGTACCCTTTCATATAACAATTCCTCTCCCGAGGGTTGCAACTCAAAATCAGCAGCGCCGGAGTTCGACGTCAGGCCCAGCACAATGGCCCATTTCCCGGGGAAAGCCAAAAAAGGCCGCACACTGTCTTCTCCCATGTAAGGGGCCACTGTCACAGCGTCAAAGGGCAGTTGTTCAAAGAAGGCCTTTGCATATTGGGTGGATGTGTTTCCAATGTCCCCCCGTTTAGCGTCGGCGATCACAAGATGTTCCTTTCCAATATAGGATACCGTTCTTTCCATAGCCTGCCAGCCATACGAACCGTGGCTTTCATAGAAGGCCGTATTTAGCTTATAACTTACGCACAAGTCCCGGGTGGCGTCAATGATAGCCTTGTTAAAAGTGAAAATGGGGTCTTCCGAATCTTTCAGATGGGCAGGGATCTTCTCCGGATCCGTATCTAATCCTACACATAAATAGGAGGCTCTTTCCCTGATAAGCTGCACTAGTTGTGAACGGTTCATTGATTTACGTTTTCGGTCTTTTCTTATTCATGGCCTCGGCAATATCCCTGGCCCCCGGGTCCTCTGACTGAGAGAGTTGATCCACCACGTGGTGGTAGCTCTCGTCGTTCCTGTTCTGACTCAGTTTGGCTGCCGCCTGTAGCTCTGTTATTTTTATGCGGAACCCAATGATCCCTCTCAGGTCATCCTGGAATGTTTTTTCCGGTATCTCGCCCAGGGTCACCGGCCGGGGCATGCCCTGTTCATAATGATCTATCATTTCCGAAAGAGCCGATACCAGGGCTTCTCCCTCCATCAGTTCAATCGTTCCGTACACGTGAGCAGCGATATAGTTCCAGGTAGGCACGTTCATTTGAGTGTACCACCTGGGTGAGATATAACTATGCGGTCCGGTGAAAATAGCCAGCACCGCAGCTCCCTGGGCAAGGGAGGACTTCTGCTCATTCCCCCTGGAAATATGACCCAGGAGGACGGGTTCGCCCTTCCCGTCTTCCGATAAAAGCAACGGAATATGAGTTCCCACGGGTCTTCCGTCGGAGACTGATATCAGGATCCCAAATGAGTTTGCCCGTATGAAATCGAGAATAGCGGGCTTGTCCTTTTCTTCGTATTGCCGGGGTATATACATTACATGATTATTACATGCTGACGGTGAACCTGCGCCTGACGCTTAAGCATTTACCAATGAAGCCGCTTTTCCAGCTCCAATATGTGCATTCCTGATGGCGATGCTCCGAACGGTGTTCCCTGCAAAATCCATAAAAGCTTTCCTCGTTAGCGGATCATCGCTCATCATAGCCGGGATGCCCTGGTCGCCGCCTTCGCGTATACTCTGCACCAGGGGTATCTGGCCAAGGAAGGGAACTTCGTATTCTTCCGCTAAGTTCTTTCCCCCGTCCTTTCCGAATATGTAATAGGTATGGTCCGGTAATTCAGCCGGAATAAAATAACTCATGTTTTCCACGACTCCTATGACCGGCACATTCAACTGTGCTTGGCCAAACATGGCAATCCCTTTGCGGGCGTCCGCCAGAGCGACTTTTTGCGGAGTGGTTACAATCACCACTCCCGTCACAGGAACCGCCTGCAATAATGTCAGGTGGATATCTCCCGTACCGGGGGGCATATCGATGACCAGGTAATCCAGGTCCCCCCAATATACGTCTGTTACAAACTGTCGGATAGCCGTACTCACCATGGGGCCCCTCCAGACCACCGCTTGTTTTTCATCCACCAGGAGCCCTATGCTCATTAGTAGAATGCCATAACGTTCCAGGGGAGCGATCATGTTTTTTCCGTCCACGTTTCTCATAAGGGGGCGCTCTCCCCTTACCCCAAACATAATGGGTACACTGGGCCCGTAAATGTCAGCGTCCATCAATCCTACAGAGGCTCCCCCCTTTGCCAGGGCCAGGGCCAGATTAGCCGCCACAGTAGATTTTCCTACTCCGCCTTTACCGGATACCACTGCAATAATGTTCCTCACTTTAGGGAGTAACTGTTTACTATCCAATCTATTGGAACTAACATTTGCCGTAAAATGTACTTCCACCTGTGCGGACTTATCCACCAGGAGGTGAATGGCATTCACGCACGCGTTACGTATCATATCTTTTAAAGGGCAGGCGGGAGTAGTCAATACGACGGTGAAACTCACCTGCAGACCTTCGATGTGAATGTCCTTCACCATATTCAATGTTACAATATCCTTTCCCAGGTCAGGCTCCTGAACATTCCCCAGTGCAGTTAAAACTTGCTGTTCTGTCATCTTTATTCGTTCTTTAATACATATTAAAAAATCGTATATCTAATCATATACGTTTGTTAAATCGGATAATCCAAAGCAAAATTAACCATTGATCATCTTACTTTGCCCATATAAATATTTGTGGGTATATTGCCCGTTCAGAGCGTATTAATTATTATGAAGAGATTGCTGAAATACTGTCTGCTTGGAATGATCGGGATATTACCTGCCAGGGCTTTCGCACAATTCGAGAATTTTAAGGACTCTGTGGTCCAGTTGGTGGGGGTCGTCATGACAGCCGACAGTCTCAGGGCGCTCCCGGGCGCTACCGTAATGGTAAAAGGAGAAAAAAGAGCGACTATCGCCAACGAGCAGGGGGTTTTCTCGATCGTGGTCTTGAAAGGGGATACGCTGCAGATTACTTATGTGGGATATACTCCCATGGAAAAGAGTATTCCCGCCAATATCGGGGGCAATCAGTATAGCCTCGTGGCGCTGATGGCCCAGGATACCAGCAACTTGCTCCCGGCCCTGATCCTTAAACCGAGGCCGACCAGGGCTCAATTTGAGCGGGACTTTGTGACCATGAAATTCGAGGACGACGCGCTGGCGACAGCGACAAAGAATACAGATGCAAAAACCAGGAGGCGCCTGATGCGTGCTTTACCGCGAAGCGCCGCTGAAATAACGAGTTACCAATTATCGCAACAGGCCAGGAACATGTATTATACCGGCCAGGCTCCTCCTCAGAACATTTTCAACATCGCCGCCTGGAATGAATTCATCAAGGCCTGGAAACGGGGCGATTTCAAAAATCAGGATAATTCTGACCAGTAAATACATTTAAGCGCCGTAAACGTTATGCAAAAAGTGTCAGTGATCGGGGCAGGCACCATGGGCAATGGGATCGCACATACTTTTGCCCAATACGGATTTTCAGTGACCTTGGTTGATCTGTCCGGAGACCGCCTGGACAAGGCCGTCAAAACCATCTCAAAGAATCTGGACCGCCAGGTAGCAAAGGGCACGCTGACTGACACACAGAAAAGCGAAACCCTCGCGCGGATACAGACACAAACGGACCTCTCCGCCGGTATTCAGGCAGTGGATCTGGTAGTGGAAGCAGCCACCGAAGACCTTTCCATTAAATTACAATTATTCAAATCCATTGACCAGGCAGCGGCTAAGGACGCTATCCTGGCGACCAATACTTCTTCTATCAGCATTACCCGGATTGCCGCTGTTACGGGTAGGCCCGGGCAGGTTATAGGCATGCATTTTATGAACCCGGTACCCGTTATGAAACTGGTGGAAGTCATTAACGGATACGCTACTGCGGCCTCCGTCACTGAAAAAATAGTCTCCCTTACCCGGCAACTGGAAAAGATTCCCTGTGTGGTAAAAGATTATCCCGGCTTTATTGCCAACCGTATCCTGATGCCAATGATCAATGAAGCTATTTGCAGCCTTCATGAAGGCGTAGCAGGTGTAGCGGAAATTGATACAGTCATGAAGCTCGGTATGGCCCACCCTATGGGACCCCTGCAACTCGCCGACTTTATAGGGTTGGATGTATGTCTGTCCATATTGCGTGTATTACACGATGGCTTTGGGCAACCCAAATACGCGCCATCCCCTCTGCTTGTTAATATGGTCAATGCAGGCTTTTGGGGAGTTAAAAGCGGAGAAGGATTTTACACGTATACCCCGGGCAGTAAAGAAGCTCCCGTAAGTTCCAGGTTTGTTTAACGAAGTTCCCTCTTAATAAATCAGACAGTTGTATATGACCCATAAAGCCCTTTGTATAATAGGTCTTTCCATTTGCTGCGGACATCTTCACGCACAGAATGATAGCTTGTTGCTCGGGCGATTGCTCAAAACACCCCTGCACTATATCGCCTCTAAAACCCAGACGGCGCCTGACATAGACGGGAACCTCACCGATCCGGCCTGGCAGACTGCCGCGTGGACTGAATATTTCTCTGATATTGAAGGAGATATCCGCCCAAAGCCGCTCTACCAAACGAGGGTCAAAATGCTATGGGATGATCAATACCTGTATATAGGAGCCGAGCTGGAAGAGCCCAATGTGTGGGCCTACGTAACAGGCCATGATGAGGTGGTATTCCGGGACAATGACTTTGAAGTCTTCGTCAATCCCGACAACAACGCCAGGAATTATTTTGAAATAGAGACCAACGCTATCAAAACCATTTTCGATCTGTTTCTCCCCGAGCCGTATAAGAACGGAGGAGATCCACTTGTCGGCTGGGATGCACAGGGATTGAAAAAAGCCGTCCACATCAATGGCACATTGAACGATCCAAGGGATAAGGATCATGGCTGGACGGTGGAAATGGCCATTCCCATCTGGTCGATCAGCATGGGTAACCAGCCTGAAACGCCCCATCCCGGCTCTCTCTGGCGAATCAATTTCTCCCGCGTGGAATGGGATACGGATGCTAAGGATGGGAAATACGTCAAACGAACTGACCCGGCTACCCAAAAAACTTTGCCTGAGCACAATTGGGTATGGTCTCCCCAGGGAGTGATTGATATGCATTTCCCCGAGCGCTGGGGCTACCTGCTTTTTGCTGACACAATCGCCCGCACTCCTTCACGCGCAACGGCATTTACGCTGCCGCTGTCGGAAAAAATGAAGAACAGATTGTGGGAATTATACTATCGTCAAAGCTTTTATTTTCGCGATCATGGCACCTATGCTGAAAATCTTTCAGCGTTGAATATCGACTCCGTAACCAATATGGATGGTCATGGCACCCTCATGAAAATGGAGGCCACTCCCCATACCTACGCAGCAATTCTGGTTTGTGCAGATACCGGCGAGGCTTTTATCATTGATTCAAAGGGTATTATCAACCGTGCCCGGTAAAAAGGCCATGGCCTGTCTGCTGTGCCGGTGAAGATCCCCGCTGCACCCGATTACACCTTCGCCGCCTTGACGTCCACAGCGTATAATTGGGAGAATTTATATAGTACCTCTTCCATCCTGTTTTTGGGAATACCCAGTATCATCCGGCAGAATAATTGAAGGTCCTGCTCCAGTATCCTGCATTGGAACTGTTTCACCACCAGCATGACTTCATTTAGTAAGGTATAATCGAAATTCAATTCGTAGGAGACTTCCACTGGCTTTTGAACAATGGGAATGAGTTGAAGGGCAAGCGCTGTTGCAGTCTTGTAAGCATTGATCAGGCCGGGGACTCCAAGCAAAGCACCTCCGAAATAACGCACTACGATCACCGCTGCATTCGTCAATTCCTTGCTTTCCAATTGCCCCAATATAGGGCGGCCTGCACTCCCTGACGGTTCTCCGTCATCACCGGACCTGAATTGCAGTCCATCCACGCCTATTTTGTAGGCGAAACAATGGTGTTCCGCTTTAGGATGTTCTTTTTTTGTTTGCAGCAGACGCTCCTTGAAATCAGCAGGTGACTGAATAGGATAGGCATAGGCGATGAACCGGCTCCCCCTGTCTTTGAATTCAGCCATAGAAGGCTTGTCAATAGTGTAGTATAGATCCTGATCCGTTCCCATGCATTGTTTTAACAGTTAACGGGCAAAACTACTGTAAATGGAGACATGATCGTCCTGTAGTTCAAATGATTGTTCTATACGGGCCTTGGGAATAACGGGGGCGCCAATACCGCCTGGGAGATAGACGGACCGGGAGTTAATCACCCGGACCTCATCCCACAATCCCAAATCCAGGAAAGACCTTAGCAGACGCACGCCCCCCTCTACAAGCACGCTTTGTATGTGCTGATGATATAAAGCCGATAGCACCTCCGGCAGCGGATGGTCCCAGTTTTCAAGGCGCTGATAATGCAGCCCCTGCCTTTGCTCCTGTAAGACCGTATTAAATACGATCGTGGGCACCGTTCCATCGAATAGCTGGAGGTTTGGCGGCAGGCGCAATCCTGCATCCAATACCACGCGAAGGGGATTTTTCCCCGGCCAGTAACGATTGGTCAACGCGGGGTCATCGATGAGGGCCGTCTGCGTTCCCACCAATATGGCCGCCTCCTCACTCCTCCAGCGATGTACCAGCAGCTTCGACCAGGCATTGGATATGGGAGTCCTTTCCCCTTCCATTCCGATCATCCCATCCGCGCTCTGGGCCCATTTCAGGATGACATAAGGGCGGTGTAGGGTGTGAAAAGTAAAGAAGCGCCGGTTGATCTCCCTGCATTCCTTTTCCAAAACCGGAGATATTACTTCGATCCCGGCATGCCGCAACTTCTCGATCCCTTTTCCATCTACTTCCTTGAAGGGGTCCCTGATCCCCACCACCACTTTCCCTATGCGCCGGGCAATAATCATGTCTGCACAAGGGGGGGTCTTACCGAAATGAGCACAGGGCTCCAGGGATACGTAAATGGTGGATTGTTCCAGCAATGCCTGGGCATCTTCAAATCCAAAGCCCATCCACTCTCCCGTGGAAAACCGGTCCTCAAAATCACGGATGCAATTCACCTCCGCATGGGCTTCGCCATATATCCGGTGATAGCCTTCCCCAATGATCGTATCCCGGTAAACCAGCACGGCTCCCACCATTGGATTGGGAGCTACTGAATTAGCCCCTAACGCAGCCAGTTGGAGGCAACGCCGCATATACCTTTCGTGATCGATCATTACACAAAAATACCTCAAATATGTACTGGAAGGTTTATTACTTAAGTTTGCAGCATGACGATAGGGGCGATTTACGACTGGATGACGGATCAGTTAAAAGCCGTGTACGAATACAGGGAGGCGGCATCCATTACCGGACTTATCCTGGAAAGCCGGTTGGGTATCCGCCGCATCGACCGCATCCTGCGCAAGACGGAATCGCTGGACGTTGCCCACGAGGCGCAGTTGAAATCCGACCTCCAGGCCCTCCTGCAAAATCAACCCGTGCAATATGTACTGGGGGAAGCCTGGTTCGACGGCCTGTTGCTCAAAGTGAACGAACACGTGCTCATTCCCCGCCCCGAAACCGAAGAACTGGTGCATTGGGCGGCGGATGATGTAAAGGCCGCTGCTGGCCAGCCCATGCCTGATCAAGGCCTTACTGCTCCTGTCGATCAGCCTCCGACCCCCCCGGTAATCCTGGATATCGGTACAGGCAGCGGCTGCATCCCCATAGCGCTGAAAAAACACCTGCCCGGTTCGTCTATATATGCCTTGGATATATCATCTGGGGCGCTCACCGTAGCGCGGGAAAACGCGGAGCGACTTCAGCTACCCGTCCGGTTTTTGATGGCTGACATTCTTGACGAGCATGGCTGGCCTGATCTGCCCAAGTATGATATTATCGTAAGCAATCCCCCTTATATTGCCCATTCCGAAATGGGTGGGATGCATCAACGGGTCCTGAGTCACGAACCTCATCTGGCTTTGTTTGTTCCGGACAATGATCCACTCTTGTTTTACAAGAAGATCGCCCGGTTCTCCATGGCCCATCTCAATAGCGAAGGCACCCTATATCTTGAAATCAACGAAGCGCTGGGGGAGGAAACCTTGCACCTTCTGGAGACAGAAGGCCTCAAACAGATCACCCTGAGAAAAGACTTGCAGGGAAAGGACCGGATGATCCGCGCCCGCTTCTAAAACGCGCCCTTATTATCCACCGACAACACGGTCCTTGCGCCCAGCTCACGGGCAATGCGCATTACCGCCACGACTTCATCGATAGAGACGGATTTGTCTGCGTTAATGACGACGGAAGGCTGTTCTGTTTCTTTATGAAGGATGGGGATCAATGCGTTCTTTAACTGATCGATAGTGACTTTGGTCCCCCCTACGTAATATTGTTTATTCGCGTCGATGGAAACCACTACTGTTTGTTTGGCCTTGGTATCGCTTTTGGACTTGGGCTGGGATAGCTTGATCACATTGGGATTGGCCAGTGTGGACACAATCAGGAAAAACATCACCAGGATGAACAGGATATCATTCAATGCATCCGTACTCACTTCCACGTGCGCCTTCAGTCTTCGGTTTCGCATTCGCATCTGACAAAGGGTTTATCGGGTTGGTTCCTGTAAAATATCAATAAAGTCTGAACTGGCCCGCTCCATCTTATTACCGCATTTATCGATCTGGGTATTCAAATAGCTGTGGGCGACAAACGCCATCAAGCCAATGATCAGACCGCTTGCACTCGTGATCATTTTGACATAGATGCCTCCGGCGATAGTACTGAGTGTATATTCGCCTGTGGAGGAGATCTCGTAAAACAATTGGATCATTCCAATGATCGTACCCAGAAACCCAAACATAGGAGCAATCCTTGCGACAACGGTGAGAATGCCCAGGTTCTGTTCCATTTTATATATTTCCAGGTTTCCTACATTCTCCATGCTGTTTTCAATGGCGTCGATGGGCTTTCCGATACGTTGAAGCCCTTTGTCGATAACTCTGGCCACAGGGTTGGGCGTATTCTTCGCCAGGCTGCGGGCCGCTTGTACATTCCCATTGATAATATGATCCCGGATGATATTCATGAAATTATCATCCGATCTTGATGCCTTCCGGATGAAAAAATAACGTTCAAAGAATACAAATACCGCAATAAGGCTGAGTAAGCCCAGGGGAACCATCATCCATCCCCCTTTCATCAACAAGTCAAATATGTTCATCTGCGGCGCAGGCGCGCCTGCCGCCGCTGCTTGCGCCTGTGCCGCTGTATCAATTATTTTCTTAACGGTATCCGCTCCCACGACCTGTAAAAAAATAGAAATCATGCCTTTGCTGGTTTATTGTCAAATGTAACGTTTCTGCTGAGCACTCTATTGTTGCGCCACAGCACTCTATTCAAAATTTGTCGCGCCCTATTGATTGCCTTGATTACTATCCGGAGGGTTCCGGTTCGTCTTCATTTGTTGCATAGCCATGATCTGCTTCATTGTTTTCTCCATCCCTTCACTACTTCCATCAAGGAACATGACATTTCCTTTGCCGACTTCAGCAAAGTTCTTGATGGCTTCGGTCCACATACTGAACAAAATCACATTGGTATCCAGATTGGCCTGCTTCATCTCTTCGGCTGCATGACTCATACCTTTGGCTACTTCTTCGCGGAACAACGCCACACCCTGCCCTCTGAGCATAGCCGCTTCCCGCTCTGCAGCGGCGGCAATCTTAATGGCATTCCCCTCAGCTTCAGCGGCCTTGGTCTTGGTGATCAATAAGGCCTGCCCTTCATTCTCTGCCGCGGCTTTCAGATTATTGCTCGCTACCACCCTGCTCATGCTGTCTATAATGGCCTTATCAAAGGTGATGTCGTTGATCTGGAGGTCCATCAGGTGATATCCCCATTCTTCCAGGGCAAGGTCCAACTGCCCTTTCACGTATTCTACGATCTCCCTGCGAAGACCCAGGATCTCCGCTTGTTTTTTGGTGGCGACGAAACCGCGGATGGTGCCTTCGATGGTCCTTACCAACGCTTGCATGAAATCGCGTTCGCTGATAAATTTAAAGGCCACCTTTTTGATCGTCTCTTCATCCGCATTTTGCACGGCATAGAGGAGCATTGCTTTAAAATAGACATTCGCCTGGTCTACCGTTACCGCCTGAAACTCCAGTTCGACGGAGCGATTCTGGATACTGATCTTGCGGTAGATCTGTTCCAGGAAAGGAACCTTGAAATTAAGTCCCGGCTTCAGGATACGCCTGTATTTACCGAACAGGGTAATAACGGCAATGTTAGCCTGGGCTACCGTGACCAATCCTGAGAAGATGATCAACACCAACAGGAACAGCAAAATAAGAGGCATGTAATTACCCATAGTATGTACGTTTATTAAAGACTATTTTCTTCCCATATCTGTACCAGGTGTACAAGGGTTTCAACCGCCGCTTCCATATCTGTCACACCGATCCATTCCCTTTTGGAATGGATGCCCTGCATACCGGTAAACAGGTTCGGGCAGGGCAATCCCATATAGCTAAGCCGGCTCCCGTCTGTCCCGCCCCTGATACTTTCCTCTTTGACCTTCAGCCCTGTCCTCCGGATAGCTTCTTTGGCATAAGTCCCTATTTCAGGATGCAGGTCCAATACAGCCTTCATATTCCGGTACTGTTCCTTTACGAGGAACTCCATATGCGCACCGGGGTGGGCTGCTATGACCGATTCGGCCAGATGCCTCAAGGTACGCGTATACTCGGTCAATCCATCAACTGTAAAATCCCGGACGATGAATTCAAGGGTTGCTTTTTCCGCATTCCCTTCAAAATGGACGGGATGAAAAAAGCCTTCCCTATGCTCCGTCGTCTCGGGGGAGAGCCTGTCTTTCGGTAAACCGGACAGGATTTCCCCTGCGATCTTTAGCGCGTTGATCAACTTCCCTTTTGCATATCCGGGATGGGCGCTGACTCCATGGACATCGATTTGGACCGCGTCCGCATTAAAGGTCTCGTCCTCATAAGAACCGGCCTCTCCTCCATCCAGGGTATATGCATAGTCAGCGCCTAAGAGGCCCAGGTCCACTTTTGCCGTGCCCCTTCCCACTTCTTCATCAGGGGTGAACAGTATCCGGATGGCTCCGTGCCGTATTTCAGGGTGAGTCGTAAGATAATTAGCCAGGTCCATGATAATGGCTACCCCTGCCTTGTCATCGCTTCCCAGCAGCGTCGCACCGCTGGCTGTGATAATGTCGAGGCCAATATGCTCGCGCAGATAGGGGAAGTCTGTGATGCGCAATACCTGGGAATGATCATCCGGTAGAATGATATCATTCCCATCGTATCCCTTATGCAGGATGGGTTGCACACCTTCTCCACTGCAGTCAGGGGCAGTATCCACATGGGAGCAAAAGCATACCACGGGAACATCATTGGGAGAATTGGACGGAATGGTCGCATAGACATATCCGTATTCATCCATTTGAGCATCCGTGATCCCGATGCCCAGCAATTCCTGGACAAGTATTCGGGACAGGTCCTTCTGTCGCTGCGTAGAAGGGTACGTGAAAGAATGAGGGTCGCTTTGTGTATAAACGGTCACATAGCGCAAAAATCTTTCTGCAACGGTGAAGGAATATCCCAGCGCCATTACTAAACTATCTCCGTTAAGGTGATATCGAATACCAATTCTTTACCGGCCAGGAAGTGGTTCCTGTCCAACACCACCATGTCATCCTTCAATCCGGCTATGGTTACGGGGAATTGCTGCCCTTCGCCGTTGCTCATACTTAACTGCATCCCGACTTCAGGTTTCATCTCTTTAGGAAAGCGGTCGAGGGGAAATTCGATCAGCAGTTCTTCGTCATATTCTCCATAGGCGTCAGCCGCTGGTATGTTCACTGTTTTTTTGTCTCCCGTTTCCATACCCAGGACCGCATCATCGAATCCTTTAATCATCATCCCTGCACCCACTTGAAATTCCAGGGGCTCCCTTCCTTCGGAAGAATCAAATGTTTCGCCATTGGTCAGCTTGCCATGATAGTGCACACGCACAGTATCGCCTTTTTGTACTTGTCGCATAAAAAAAATTAAAATTGCTTGCAAGGTATGTTTTAAAGTGGAAGTTTTCTGAGGAAAACTGGATCTTTGGCTGACATTAAAGGGAGCTTATGCGAAAAAAATGGTGGACACTATTGATGGGTTGTTTTTGCCTCTGTGCCCTGGCAGCCCAAAGCCAACCCCGCATCATTCCCGGCGCCGAACGGATGGACCAGTACATGGCCATGCTTAAGGGTAAGCGGGTGGCCGTATTTGCCAATCAAACCGCCATGGTCGGAACCACCCACCTGGTGGATACCTTGCTTCGTCAGGGAATCAATATCGTACGCATATTTTCCCCCGAACACGGCTTCCGCGGCAATGCGGACGCGGGTGAATCAGTGGCCGGCGCCAGGGATTCCATCACCGGCCTGCCAATCGTTTCCTTGTATGGCAACCATCTCCAACCCTCTGCGGCAGACCTCTCGGACATAGACGTATTGGTGTTTGACATACAGGATGTAGGGGTTCGGTTTTACACATATATTTCTTCTTTACAATATTATATGGAGGCTGCCATGGAAAACCATAAATCCCTGGTTTTGCTGGACAGGCCTGATCCTAATGGTTCATATGTAGACGGGCCCGTACTGGATCCAAAATTCCGTTCTTTCGTCGGCATGCAACCCATTCCGGTTGTTTACGGTATGACTATAGGAGAATATGCCAAAATGCTCCTGGGTGAAGGATGGCTGAAGCAGCCTTCACAGATGGCCACCGGCACGACGGAGGCAGAACATTCCGGCGACGCCGTTCCTGGTTTTCAACTGGTTGTCATTCCTTGTGCCCATTACACACACCAAAGCCAGTATGTATTGCCCGTCAAGCCGTCTCCCAATCTTCCTGACATGCAAAGTGTTTACCTCTATCCTTCCCTGTGCTGGTTTGAAGGGACACAGGTCAGCCTGGGCCGCGGCACGGACGAGCCCTTTCAGTGTTTTGGCCATCCCTCTTTTCCCCCGACGGAATTCAGCTTTACACCCCATAGCATGCCCGGAGCCACCAACCCACCCCTGAAAGACAAATTATGCTACGGCTATGACCTTTCTGCGACAGTGAGCGCCAACCCTTTGCAGAAATCAGGTCACCATTTACAGATCAAATGGTTGCTGGAGGCCTACCGGCTCTTTCCCGACAAGCCAACCTTCTTCCTCAAAAACAATTATTTCAACAAGCTGGCAGGCAACGACCAGTTGATGGCCCAGATCCAGGCCGGATTGTCTGAGGAGGCCATCCGCAAGTCATGGGAACCGGGCATCAGGAATTTTATGAAGATCAGGAGAAAGTACCTGATATATCCATGAGGTATCGGATATATCCATAGTATTGGTATTTTTGTTCCATGAGTAAAAGATGGCAGGATCAAAGGATCGTCTTTATGGGCACGCCAGAATTTGCAGTGGCATCTTTGGATGCATTGATAAAGGCGGGAGGGAATATCGTAGGGGTCGTCACGGCCCCTGACAAGCCGGCCGGCCGGGGATTACAACTCACAGAAAGTGCGGTTAAAAAATATGCAGTAAGCCACGGCATCTCATTGCTTCAGCCGGAAAAATTGAAGAACCCTGATTTCCTGGGCGCGCTCGCCGATTGGCAAGCGGACCTCCAGATCGTAGTGGCTTTCCGGATGCTTCCCGAAGTGGTATGGAACATGCCTCCCCAGGGCACTGTCAACGTGCATGGATCCCTGCTTCCTAAATACAGGGGCGCGGCGCCCATTAACTGGGCCATCATTAACGGAGAACTGGAAACGGGGGTAACGACCTTCAAATTAGAGCAGGAGATAGATACAGGGAAAATACTACTCAGCGCTGCAGTTCCCATTAGCCCGACCGCTACTGCCGGTGAAATGCATGACCTTCTAAAAGAAGCGGGAGCCATTGTGCTCTTACGCACGCTGGAACAACTGGCGGAAGGAACATTGAAGGGCGTGTCGCAGTCCGGCGTTGATCCCCAAATATTAATTCATGCACCCAAGCTCCAAACCGAAACGGCCAGGATCGACTGGAATCAACCTATTGCCCGTATCTACAATCTGATCCGGGGACTAAGTCCCTACCCTGCCGCGTTTACCCAACTGGATGGCAAAATGCTGAAGATATATAAGGCGGAAAAGGAAGCATTCTCCAATGCCGTTCATTCAGCCCAGGCAACGGTACCCGCTCCCGGGACGCCACAAACGGATGGGAAGAGTTATCTCCGGTTTGCCGGAGCAGACGGTTTTATTAGTGTGACGGATCTCCAACTGGAAGGCAAGAAACGGATGGCCGTAAGTGACTTTTTAAGAGGTTACCGGATGCCTTAACCTATCAGGTTTAAGCCTTCAGCCGGGTCTATGGGCGCCATCCTATTTGGAGTAGCTCAGTTCGGAAGTAAAGCGATCGGTGTTGGCGCCCAGTTGGGCTACCGCCGCGTCGCTCAGGACAACGACCATGCCTGCATTATCCTTTATGTCGGAGATATTCCCCAGCACCTTGGCAAATACAACCTTGTTATTACTCAGGTTGGTTACCCTCACGATAGTTCCTCTTTCTACGTTATTCATAAGGGCATAGAACTTCCCATTATCCCACCCGCTGGTACTCTTAAATACGCCTGCCAGGCCGCCTGTGCTACGAGCCTTACGCCCATTGTCGGTTTGGGACAGGTAATCGGTCTCGAAAGTTCCTTCCCCTGCATACCTGCCGACTCCGGTATTGACGGGCGCCGTCGCAGATACAGGCGTAACAGTCGCTGCAACAGGAGCGGACGGAATTTGCTCAGCAGGGGCTGACTGGGCCGGGGTCTGTTGGACAGGGGGTTGCTGGGCCGGGGCCTGAGTGGGTCCCGCCAATATATCGCCCTTGTCGGGAACCGCAGTCTTTGCTACTGCGGCAGTCTTTGCAGCCGTTGCTTTTGGTGGAGGGGTCTTCTTTACGGGTTTGGTGACAGCGCCGGATGTGGCCGCTACAGCGACTGGCGCAGACACAACCGGAACGGCTGTGGATGGAGCTGCACTCGACCCGGCTGCTGCAACGGCGGGTGTGGATACCGCACGGCCTCCGGTGGCAAGCGGGGATTGACCCTTCACCACTTTCAGGAACCCTGCCAGCACTTTCTTGTCCGCGTCTGCCCTGTACAACGGAACCAGCACTTCACCTGGCGCATTTTTCCTGGCCGCTGTAAAGTTCTGATCCTTCAGCGGGATCTTGATCTTTTGACCGATAGTCAGGCCCCCCGTCAACTGCAGACCGTTGTAGGGCGCAATGACCTTGGGGCTGATATTGAAAAGACGGCCTATGCTGTAAAAATTTTCTTTGGGGGCCACCGTATGAGTCAGGTACAAACCGCCTGCATCGCGTTGCAAAACAAAATCCCCACCGGACTGTGCCAGCGCTTGCGTAGAGAACCAAAGCCCTGTCATCCACATAATCACATATCGAAACTGCTTCATCGGTTGAATGATTTTAGAGTCAAACTGGCTGCAATGATATTCATTTTGTAAATTTCATGCCAATAAATTCGGGAAATTATTCGTCGCGTTGTAACCAATCTTCAATTGGAGAACGTAACATTGCGGTCCTTCCGTATGGCAAAAGAAAAAAAATATTATGTGGTTTGGCAGGGGCGCAAGCCGGGTGTCTACGATAACTGGCCTGAATGCAAGGCCCAGATTGAGGGTTTTCCTGCTGCCCAGTATAAGGGCTTCCCTTCACCGGAAGCGGCGCAAAGCGCTTTCCGACAGGGCAGCAACGCCCACTGGGGGAATAAACCCAAATCTGCTGCCGCCGCTTCCGGAAGCCATTCGACCCTGCTGGGAAAGCCGATTCAGGACAGCATCTGTGTGGACGCCGCGTGGAATACTATGAGCGGCGATATGGAATACCAGGGTTTATATTATAAGTCCGGGGGCCTGATATTTAAACAAGGGCCTTACCGGGACGGCACCAACAATATCGGAGAGTTCTTAGCGATTGTGCATGCCCTGGGATACTGCAAGAAAAAAAGCCTCACCTTAGCGATCTACAGCGATAGCCGGATAGCCATTGGCTGGGTCAAGTACAAAAGGGCCAATACCAAACTGGAACGGACACCCCGCAATGCAGAATTATTTGATCTGCTGGAAAGAGCCCAGCAGTGGCTCAGGGACAATACATACAAAAATCCCATCCTAAAATGGGAGACAAAAGCCTGGGGGGAAAATCCTGCGGATTTCGGCAGGAAGTAAGGTTATCGCTTGAGTACCCTCCATTGTTTAGGATAATAATTATTGACCCGGCCGGCCAGTATCTTCACCCATCCCAATGCATGTCCTCCATAGGTCACCATTGCCCACCCTTTAGGGGCGCCGTTCAGGTGCAATTCATCTTTACGCACGTACTTGAGCGCCTGCTCTTTGCTAAGGTCGATCCGGGGAATATCCGCAGCCGTCAGCAGGGACAGGGCCAGGCCCGGATCAGGCACCAGGTCAGCCTTCATCAATTGCCCTACGGCTATTCCGGCATCCCGGATACGAAGGCTGCCTGACAGATGGACCAGGTCCTCTGCCAGGTGAAGGGAAATAGCCCTGATTGTTTCGCCTGCCCGGAACAATCGGTATTTATCCGGCTCCCGGATCCAGGGCTTTATCCATTCCACTTCATTTTTATGTAACGCTTCGAATCCTTCCTTTGGTCGAACCGATTTGCCTGCAGCGCGTCCTTTATTGTCGTTTTTGTCACCGCCCTTTTTTCTCAGGCAGGCGATAAAAAAACCTTCCCCATCCAGGCGATGGGGGTAAAACCGGTATCCGTATGCGCCGGACACGGGCGCCTGTACTTCGACTACACCCCACTCAGGTTGCAGGTCAATAGGGAGGGTTTCCACTTCGAACGACGCATGTAGCCAATCCAGTATCCTTTCGTCTTCCTCCGGAGAGTAAGAGCACGTTGAATAAATTAAGAGGCCTCCATCCCGAAGCGATCCCCAGAGATCGGATAAGATCCTCTCCTGGCGATGGCTGCATAGTTGAACCTGAGACAGAGACCACTCTGCAATCGCTTCCGGTTCCCTTCTGAACAGTCCCGAACCGCTGCAAGGAGCATCCACCATAATAACTTCAAAAAAACCATGCAAAGAAGCAAAATCCCGGGGGTCATTACTCGTAATCACGACATTCTCTCCTCCCCACCGTTGCATATTTTCAGACAAAATGGACACGCGGGTCCTGATGACTTCATTGCTTACCAACAGGCCGCCTTCACCCATCAGCGAATGAAGGTGCGTACTCTTTCCCCCCGGAGCGGCACATGCATCCAACACCCTGAGTGGAGAGGAGAGAGAGACGTGTTGGCGGAATGCCTGCTCCAAAAACATGCTCGACGCCTCCTGCACATAGTAAAGGCCTGCATGCCATGCGGGATCTGTAATGAAGGACGGTCGGGAAGACAAGTACCAGCCATCCCTGCACCAAGGCACACCCTTCCACCTTATTTCCGGCGCGACGAGCGCCGCGATCGCAGGCGTTATTGGTTGTTCCGGCGCCGAAGCCCCGTGCCACCCGCTCATAGGCGTCATCGGTTGCGACGCATTTGCCGGCGCGAATAGCCCGCACTTTAATGGGTTTAAACGAATAGAAGTAACACCGGGTCCTTTTTGATGGACCGACAAAAACGCCTGCTCATCAAATCCCGGAAGCCCTCTCAGGGATTCAATTAATGCGGGCGGCAGGGAAGGATATGAGTTTGACAGGTCTCTGATATTTAGAAACGCAAACCTACAGAAAAAAGCGCGCTCTCCCTGCCTGCCCTATATTCCTGCTTATCCTATGTCCCAGCTTGCCCTATGGCGCAAAAAAGAGGCCCCCTATTGGAGGCCCCTATGACAGAATAGCAAATGTTCCATTAAAAATCCAATACCAACTCCCCGTCTCTCACACCCACACTGCCCGGTACGCTTTCGCCTTCAGACTCGGCATAAGCACTAGCGCCGTGTTCAAATGCATCCAGGCCGCCGGGACCGGTTTCTCCAATTTCTTCCACACGCAGATTCCAGGGATGCGGCAATTGACGGATGACCCACATCATAGCGAACGCAACGGCGAAGGTGGCGACAACAATGGTGAGATTCCCCAATACCTGTGCTTTCAGGACAGCGGTTCCTCCTCCGTAGAAAAGTCCTGCGACGGGTGCGGAGTTATCAGCCCCGGTTGGCCCGGTGGCTCCATATTGTCCGCTGGCAAAGAATCCCAGGGAAATCGTTCCCCAAATACCTGCAAAACCATGGACAGAGACAGCGCCAACTGGATCATCGATCCTGAAATACTCAAGGAGATATACCCCGGCGAATACGATGAACCCAGCTACAAAGCCCAGCAGTATTGCTCCCAGCGGGCTTACCCAATAACAAGGACAGGTAATCGCAACGAGGCCTGCCAGCATTCCATTAATGGAGAAGGCCGCGTCAAATTTACCTTTGGTAGGTCCCCACCACAAAGCAGCCAACATGGCTCCGAAGCCGCCTGTACAAGCTGCCAGAGTTGTATTGGTTGCGATACGGCCGATCCCCTGAGCGTCCATGGCAGAAAGGCTGCTACCTGGATTGAATCCGTACCAACCGAACCATAACAGGAAGCCTCCTACCGCCGCCAACGGCAGATTATGCGCGGGCGGCAGTCCTCCTTTCAATTTATTATCCCTCGCAAATATGCGGCCAATGCGAGGTCCAAGTACAATGGCTCCCGCCAGCGAAACCATTCCTCCGATGGTATGCACCACCGTTGATCCCGCGAAATCACGGAAGGGTTGACCCAGCGAAGGAAGGAAATAACCCGCGCTTCCCATGGTAGCCAAAAAGCCGTCAGGTCCCCAAGCCCAGTGACCGATGATCGGGTAGATGAACCCCGTTACACCAATGCTATAAAGGATATCACCACGGAAACCGGTCCTCCCGATCATTGCACCCGAAGTCACTGTAGAACAGGTATCAGCAAAGGCAAACTGAAATATCCAGTGTGCAAGAATAGGAATGCCCGTGGCCTCATAAGTATCCGGAGCTCCTGCAAGGAAGAACCAATGATACCCGATGAACCCGTTCCCATGGCTGAACATGAATGCATATCCAATCGCCCAAAACAGGACCCCGCAAAGGCAGGTATCCAGAATACACTCCATGAGGACATTGACTGTTTCCCTCGTCCTTGCAAAACCCGCTTCCAACATCACAAAGCCGGCCTGCATTCCAAATACCAGGAAGGCGGCTACTAATGTCCATACGGTGTTGATGGAATTCATCATTGACGTCTCGTGGGCGGTATAAGTGTCCGCGGCATAAGCCTTTGTTACCAGCATACCGGGCAACACTTTCATCGCAAATAATACGATCAGCAGGCCAATTATTTTCCCACCGAAAATGGTCAGGCCCAGCCGCCACTTTTCTGCTTTTGTCAACTCTTTGGTTGGAGCCAGGATGCCCTGGTTCTTTTGGGACATAAATTTTTTCAACAACATGGTTGTAATGTTTTTAGACTAAGAAATGGATTGCTAAACCTTAAATATTAAAACGAGTAGATCGCCGCGATAAGGAAACTGCCTCCCGT
>Ga0302312_10000201_pt1 | contig 55159 bp, 44 predicted proteins | sample III_Palsa_N2_1_FD_200529 | JGI IMG/M metagenome (GOLD analysis project Ga0302312, IMG submission 200529) | Peat permafrost microbial communities from Stordalen Mire near Abisko, Sweden - III_Palsa_N2_1 | ecosystem: Environmental > Terrestrial > Soil > Palsa > Peat permafrost | place: Sweden... | reverse complement strand
TTTTAACAAGTCCGCCAACTGTTTCGTATATACAACTTCCCCCTTCCCGGAAGTATACAGATATATTTGTTTCAAACATTCCTGTTCCGATGGCGTCATTTCAATCCATTTTTCTTATTTGAGCGTATCATATAACAGGTATAAATTAAGGACCAGGATAATCGCTGCCACTACCCAAGCCACCAATTTTGTGCCCCGGCTGTTGGCAAAACTTCCCATTTTATGGCGATCATTGGTGAATAAAATGAGCGGAATGACTGCAAAACTTAATTGCATGGAAAGAATCACCTGGCTCAACAACAAAAGATTTGCAATCCCTCTTTCCCCATACATGACTGTCACTATAAAGGCAGGTATGATCGCAATGCCTCTTGTTATTAATCTCCTTAGCCAGGGTTTTAACCGAATGTGTAGAAAACCTTCCATGACAATCTGACCGGCCAGCGTTCCTGTCAAGGTGGAGTTTTGGCCCGATGCAAGCAATGCAATGGCAAATAAAGTACTGGCCATGGTAGCACCCAGCAGGGGCGCCAGCAATTTATGTGCTTCCATGATGTCCGCTACCCCCTGATGGCCCGTCGTGTGAAATGCGGCCCCGGCCACTATAAGAATGGCTGCATTAATAAAAAAGGCAAATAATAACGCAACCGTGCTGTCTATGGCTGCGAATTTTATAGCCATTTTTTTACCCGTTTCGTTGCGTTCATAATTGCGCGTCTGTACAATGCTTGAATGCAGGTATAGATTATGAGGCATCACCGTTGCACCCAATATCCCAATGGCAATATAGAGCATCGATGGGTTAATAATGATCTGCTGCCTTGGGATAAGGCCGCTTAGAATCGGAATAAAATCCGGATGTGAGACCAGGATTTCATAGGAGAAGCAGCCGAGGATTACAAAAATGAGAGAAGCCACTATACTTTCTATTAAACGAAAGCCCTTGTACTGAAAAAACAAGATAACCAATACATCCAGCGCCGTAATCGCTACTCCCACAGCCAGGGGAATATGAAACAACAGATTCAATGCTAAAGCAGACCCAATGACTTCAGCAAGGTCGCAGGCTGCGATCGCTATTTCACACAGGACCCATAGGCAGAAACTTATTGTGGGGTTATAATGATCCCGGCAAGCCTGTGCAAGATCCCTTTCCGTCGCTATTCCCAACTTCAGCGCCAGGTATTGCAAAATGATTGCAAAAAAATTGGAAATCAGGATGACCGATAACAGGGTGTATCCGAACCGTGCGCCACCGGCAATATCTGTAGCCCAATTTCCTGGGTCCATATATCCCACCGCTACCATTAGTCCCGGCCCGGAAAAGGCCAGCAGTTTTTTCCAAAAACCTCCGTTTTTCGGAACGTGGATGGAGGAGAACACTTCAGGTAATGAATTACTGACCTTTTCTTTGCGCCATCCTTTCTGAGAAGCTAGTTTTTCAATTTCGGTTGCTGTTTCCATTATTTTCACTTATATAATTATAATTCCATGTGAACCCGGCAGGAGAAAACATTTACTGGCCCCCTGTCCTTATTATATCCCGGATTAAAGACGCACTGGTAGTCCGCGCTTAACCAAATAGAGGATGATACGGGCTTAAGGCTATAATACAATTCACAGGCTGTTTCATGACCGTAATTCAGCTTCCCATCGCCGAGCTCAAATCCTAATCCTCCTGCAGCCAGATAGTTCCTGTGCTCTCCTGAAAGGCCATCTACCACCCAGCCAAACCCTATATTATCATCGGGTCGCTTCCATTTTTTACCGTTGATAGAGAGACCGGCTGATAATGTTCTGTCCGATTCCGTATAACACCAGGTCTCCGTTTTTCCGTCATTCCAGCCGACACGTGTAAAAAAGCCTATCGTTTCACTTATTTGCTGGTCAGCACTTATTCCTAAGCCGATTTTATGTCTGCCGGCTTGCCGGGTTGCGGATATTTTGGGGAAGTCCAGACTGTCTTTGGTATTCAATGCCTGTGCATAAGAACCGAAATTTCCATAGTTGTAATACCCTAACAATCTTATATTCCCTTCTCTTTTACCTAGCTTGTATGTTTTGTCTATCTCGGAATTGACCGCAAACTCCTCGGATAGATTGGTGTTTAACTCGGCGCCATTGGGAACAGGAGGCAAAAGGGACAAAGACGATTTATACGTAATAGAATTCAACTGAACGATTGTTGTAAAGGCATAATTATAGCCGCGCACATTGGAGGCATAATCCCATGCGGCATTATTCATGAGCGCCCAATTCATAAATTGAGTACGGGGAGCATTACTATAGACATTGATATCGAACATATCGGCAAGGCCATATTTGCCGAGCAGGAACTGTATGTATTTCTCCGGCATCTGACACGAGACCTGATTGGCCCCATCTGCTATCGCCGAATAGTCTTTCGATATAGCAATGGTTTGTTTAAAATAGCCTCTCGCCAGGTACAAAGTGGGAGCCGGATCACCGACCCTATACGTTTCCCCATTCGTTGAAGCGGCAAGACCGAATGCGCCACTGAGCCCGCTGCCTCCGGCAATTTCAGGATTGATATACATTTCCGCTCCTCTCCATAGCCTTACTCCCAAAAATAATGTGGAAGTCAGCGAGTTCTGTTTTTCCTCTGTTCCCAATAAGCTATTCTGACCGCTATAGGGAGAACAGAAGGCGGGTTTATATTGATATATGTATGTCACCTGAAAATGCAAATTAAATCGGGTAAGCCCCTCCCCACCTCGTCTCTCCCCGTCGGTCGAACTATCCGTCTGTCCATATAAAGAAGCACAATTTCCCATAATTATTAGCCCTAAAACTAAGCTACGCATATAAATTTATGTTTTATCAAACATAGATAGTTTTTATTAGTACCCAAATATAAATAATTAGGCTAGTCTAATTTTTAATGAGAACCAATAATTATTCTATCTTTAAGGTAAGACCGTATAAAATGCAGACACTTTCGGAAGAAAACTACCTTAAAATCATTTATAACCTTGATAAACAAGGAGTTAAAAAAGTAACCCCTACTGCCATAGCTAAGGCCCTCCTTAACAGCCCCGCCTCAGTCATTGACATGCTGAAGAAGCTAGCGGATAAAAAAATGATTACGTATGAGAAGATGAAAGGCGCAAAGCTTACTCCCAATGGGAAGGCTGCTGCCGTCTCTGTCATACGAAGGCACCGTTTATGGGAAGTATTCTTACTGGAAAAGTTAGCTTACGAATGGGACCAGGTGCATGACATTGCAGAACAATTGGAACATATTCGATCTCCTGACCTGGCGGATAGATTGGACAAATTCCTTGGTTTTCCAAAGTATGACCCGCACGGAGATCCTATCCCTTCGGCAAATGGAGAAATAGCATCTATAACCCGACTCATGCTGGAAGAAGCCACTATTGGAAAAACGTATAAGGTCATCGGTGTAAAAGACAGCAGCCCCGAGTTCCTGCAATATTTGAAAAAACTGGAGATTGGTATTGGCACCAAAATAACCATCCTGGAAAAAATCTCTTTCGATCATTCTATTATCATCCGGATTGGAAAAAATATCCAAGCTACGGTATCAAAAATTTTCTCGCAAAATTTGTTGATCTGCGAGTAAGACATTAACCGTTTTCCGCTTTTCCCTCTCCTGATTGCCAGGTAGTCCCATGCTTTTCCAGAGGCAACCGCTTGACCTTCCAAAATTCTTCCAAAATCACCTTCTACCTTCGTTGCCATATCCACCATGACGGCATTCACGCATACCCATATCAAACAAATCTTTGCCGAATTTCAGTCTCTTAAAAAAATATAGGGACAAGCTCAGTTTCTACGATACCTATTCCAACATTTCATTCTACCTTACCATAAATATCGTTCGTGAAACTACTGATCATCGAAGATGAGCGCAGCCTGCTGAAAAGTATCGTCCAGTACTTTAACCAGGAAAAGTTCGGGTGCGATACCGCCGTTTCGTATGCCGAAGGCATCCGAAAGATTGAAGATTTCCAGTATGACTGCATTATCCTCGACATCAACCTACCCGGTGGCAGCGGCCTGCAACTGCTGAAATACCTGCGGCAGAACAAAAACAACGACGGCGTCATCATCATCTCCGCCCGTGATTCACTCGATGACCGGATCGCCGGATTGGACATCGGGGCAGACGATTACCTGACCAAACCCTTTCACCTGTCCGAACTCACTGCGTGGGTCAGGGCCCTGATCCGTAGAAAAAAGGCAGAAGGAGCCAGCGTCCTGGAGCTCGGCAACCTGAAAGTAGATTTGCAGGCGAGGTCCGCTCTTTCTGCTGGCCAGCCGATACCCTTAAGCAAGATCGAGTACGATCTGTTGCTGTTTCTTATGACCAAGAAAAACCGCGTCAAACATCATAAATCAATGAACCATGGATCGTAGAAAATTTTTAAAAGCAGGAGGCTCCGTCCTACCCATCGCGGGCCTTCTTCCTGCGGGTATCCTCGATCTGATCGGCGCGGACGTCGCACCGCCTAAAAAAGACCCCTTGCCTATCGCTGGGCTCAACCCGTCCACCAGGCCCATGGTCTCCGAAGCATTCGCCGAACCCGCCGACTATACCTTACGTATCGGCACCGGCCTGGTCGAAGTAGCGCCCCAGCATATTATCTCCACCACCACCTACAACGGTCAATTCCCCGGTCCCCTCCTGCGCTTCAAAGAAGGACAGCGAACCGTCGTAGATATTTACAACGATACAGACCGGCCCGAACAATTCCACTGGCACGGTCAATTCATTCCCGTGGACGTCGATGGCGCTGCCGAAGAAGGAACGCCCTATATACCCGCGCACGGGATGCGCCGGGAAGTTTTTATACCCAAGCCCGCCGGACTGCGGTTCTACCATACCCATACCATTGCCGGCCCCGACCTGAATGCCGGCCAATACAGCGGCCAGGTCGGCCCCGTATACATCGATCCGGCCACGCCCCTCATCCCCGTCACCCACTACGACCGCGAAGAATTTATCGTGCTCAAAGAATTCGATCCCTATTTCATGCGGGGCGGAGACATGGCGATGGACTTCTTAGCCGGCAAAGAGATTCCCGAACTAAAAGCCATGCAGGAAGCCGCAGAAAAGCAGCATCCAGAGACACCAAAAGGATACGAAGTAGGCTACAAAATATTTACCATCAACGGACACCAGCTCGGCCACGGAAAACCCATCCCCGTCAAACACGGGGAACGGATCCTTTTCCATATCCTCAACGGCAGCGCCACCGAGATCCGAAGTCTCGCGCTATCCGGACATACTTTTAAAGTTGTTGCGCTCGACGGCTTCCCCGTTCCCCATCCTGCCGAAGTCCCCGTCCTGTGGATCGGTACCGCCGAACGCATATCCGCTATCGTTGAAATGAAAACCCCCGGCGTCTGGATCATGGGCGATCTCGCCGACGACGACCGGAGCAACGGTATGGGCATCGTCATCCACTATGAGGGCCATTCCGGCAAGCCTCAATGGATCACTCCCAAACCTTTTATGTGGGATTATACTCTATTCGGTAAACACAATACCTTAGCACCCGAGCCCGACGAAGTCATCGAAATGATCTTTGCCAAACAACAGGCCGCCGACAAAGGCTTCAACCGCTGGACCATCAATGGCGTCGCCTTCGACATGATGAACATGGCGCCTATGTTCCAATTGAAACAAGGCAAGCGATACCGCCTCCATATGCGCAACGCCTCCGACGACATCCACCCCATGCACCTGCACCGACACAGCTTTGAAATAACCAAGATCGCCGGCAAACATACCTCCGGCATCATGAAAGACGTCGTCATGCTCGGCGGTTTCCAGGAAATAGAAGTCGATTTTGTCGCTGATAATCCGGGCCTCACCTTGTTCCATTGTCATATGCAGTTGCATATGGACTTCGGCTTCATGGCCCTATTCGATTATGTATAACATCCTCCTTTAATCATAAAAAACACTGCCAACCGACTAAAAACCAAAAAGGCTCTTTTATTGTCCAGAAGGCTTGATTTTGTTAATTAAGAAATTAGTTTTCAAAGTAATCCCGCCGCTTCATTTAAGGTAGCAAGCAGGTCGTGCATACCGCCGACGTCGTCTTACCACATTCAATTCACGCTTTTTTCCTTAATTCAAGTAGTTTGTCTATAGTGATACAGAGCGGGATAAATTTTTTTACTAACCCATCGACCTCCATTTCAAAATTTTCCTGAATCAAAGGCATATGTCCCTGCATTAGTGTTTGCGGGCCATGACTTACAGATACATTTTTCCAAGAATGCTGATCAATTGCAAAGACAGACCTGAAGTCATCGGCAAATTCACGGCTTTTTATGGCATAGCTATTAAGGCTCCGAAGTTTCAGCGCATGAATATTGTAATTAAATATAGATTTTGCGACGTCTTTCTCTCCTATCCATATGGAGAAAAATATGCCGGAATGAATGGGATTTTCATTTGGTGCTGGTGATGACCATCCCATTTTCTGTAGCTTTAAAACTGCTGAATTATACCACCAACCAACAAAGGAAATGACCTGATTTGTTTCGAGGATTGAGCGGTTATTTTCCACTACACCATTAAAGGTTTCAAGAAATTGGTTCATGTAAAAATTGGTTATTATTCTTGTATCTCTTTTTGTCTAAAGTTAAGATTTCGTATAACCCAGAGCCATTTACGCCCTTCTTAGCCACTATACCGATCATTCCGCCAGGGATAAGCCGTATTGCTATAGCCCCTTTCCTCCCAAAATCCCAACTTATTCCTGGTCAGAAATTCAATCCGGCTGATCCATTTAGACCCCTTCCATGCGTACAATTGCGGCGTGATCATCCTAACCGGACCTCCATGCTCTTTAGGGAGCGGTTTGCCCTCTATCGTATGCCCCAGCAGCACGTCAGGCTTCAACGCTTCTTCCAACGCCATATTGGTTGTATAGTCGTCATATCCGTAGCATAAGATATGGGTAGCGGTATCCTTCGGCGATACCAGCGCCGCCAAATCCATGAGGCGAACCCCTTTCCAACTCATATTCAATTTTGACCAGCTCGTCACACAATGGAAATCCGAAACATCCTCCGTCTGCGGCAGCGCCATAAAATCCGCCCAAGTCAGCGTCACCGGATGCTCCACCGCTCCATCCACCGTCAGCCTCCATTTGTCCAGCAAAACCTCTGGCTGAACGCCGAGATCCAGCACCGGCCATTTTACCGTCGCCACCTGCCCTACCGGAATCACCGGCATCCCGTGACGATTCGGACTACCTGTACCCATAGGGCGACCATCCGCCACCGAAGGCGTTTGGCGCATCTTCTCCTCAAAGCGAGCCTTCAGCTTCATCCGCGCGTCTACGACGCGGCTTACTTTATCCGAGTTTTCCATGATTCAGCAGTTGTCCTTAAAGTTACGGCAAAAGCCCCAACCCGTCATATCCGGCGAATAGCCCATTAACATCTTAAATTTTTGGATTGCAAAGGGGTCTCAGGAACCTTCGCAGGATGGCTGATACTAATTCATTTAGTAAACCATTGTCTACACAACAGATATATTTGATCTAAAAAAACAATAACTTGTATAGCCATGCAAATACGACTTCGACATATTGGATGGCGGCAAAGACATGGATAATATTCTGAAGCATGTTTGCAACACATCTAGCATTATGAAAAATAAGAGAACAGATATGGCGGATTTCGGGAAGCTACACCAGGCAATAGTTACCCGTATCCTCAAAGGTGAGGGCATGGCATCGCCATCCCAGCGCCAGGCCGCATTCGACAATATAAGTCTCGAAGGAGCACTGGGAACATTAATCGACAAGGTCGCCAGGTACTCTTACAAGTTGACCGACGAGGATGTCAAAGCGGTCAAGGCATTGGGTGTCAGCGAGGATCAAATCTTCGAAATGGTAGTATGTGCGGCAGTCGGGTCGGCCACACGGCAATATGATAACGCGTTAGCCTTACTTCGGGTATAAACAATTTAAGGAGGGAGTGGCTATGCGCCTTAAAATTCTAAATAGTGGTTACAGTTTCGGCACCAAAGTTCTGTTTGCGGTTATTCGCGCAGTCTCGCGTTACCCTCTACCTGACGCCGCTAAGCTGGTCTTTTATCGCCCCGACTTCTACGGCTCGCCAATGAAGGAGTTCACCCATCAGGCAATGCGTGGACCTTCAGAATGGTCTGTTGGTGACCGCGAACTGATGGCCGCTTTTGTTTCGAAGATGAATGAGTGTACTTTTTGCATTAAGGCACACTCGGCGGTCTCGGCAAAAGCTTATCACGATAAAGCAAAGGTCACTGCCGTGCTTTCCGATCTCGAAACTGCGCCTATCGGGGAACCGCTCCGGGCGACGCTGCGCATGCTGGGCAAGCTAACGAAAGAGCAAGCAGTGAATGCGGACGATATACGTGCGGTGCTGGCTGCCGGCGTCTCGAACAAACAGATCGAGGACGCGCTCGCTGTCAGCCTTGCATTCAACACTACCACCCGGTTAGCCAATGCGTTCAACTTCGCAGTTTTGGATTCCAAAGCCTTCGAGGCTGGAGCAAAGTACCTGCTCTCCCGAGGTTACCATTGACATTATCCGATGCCTGATCTTTGTCATGAAAATTAAGTGTCACCTACGAAAGGGAGACAACCCAACTTAGCAACAACAATTCCCCCCTGCACCGGCGGACATTTCACCGTCCCATAACTGCAATACACACAACAATCCCCTACCCAAAAGCCCTGACCCCAGGAGCACTTTATTGTTCTTTCCGTTACTCATGCTGTCTCCGCTTTTACATTCAATTGATTGATGACCTTAAAAAAAGGCCGCAATAACTTCAGGTGCTCCGCTCTCAGTGAATAATAAATCGTTTGCCCTTCTTTACGGAATTGAACGACATTCCCGTCCTTCATCTTCCGCAAATGCTGGGAGATCGCTGGAACGCTCATGCCCAGCATATCACTCAGGTCACAGGGGCAAAGCTCCTTTTCCCCGTCCAGTAAATAGAGGATCTTCAGCCGCACCTCACTAGCCGCCAACGCCAGCACCGCCGCCAACTCAGCGAAAGCCACCCGGTTGCCCGACAAAAGGTCCTTGCCCCGTCTTATCTGGACGGGATCAGCTTTTTCCCGGATACATACATTATTTTCCATAAGCCCCAAAGATCGCCTATTTTCTTATTTAAGCAAATGCTAAAATATATTTTCCTAAAATTAACATCCATAATTTTGCCGTCCCCGGAATAATTCTACCTTTACATAACAGTTCATGAAAAAGGTCCTCGCCACCATATTAGCCGTCATCTATCTTTCCACCTCCATGGGAGCCACCGTCCATTTGCATTACTGCATGGGCAAACTCTTCTCCTGGAGCCTGACGGACAAGGATAGCAAGAACTGCGGTCAGTGCGGAATGCCAAAGAACAGCATGAGCGGGCATTCGTCGTCTTTCAAAGACGGCTGCTGCAAGGACAAACAGGCCCACGTACAACTCGACAAAGACCAAAAGGCCACAGAAAACACGTATGCTTTCTCTGCCCTCACCTTCGCCGCACTCCCGATGGCGAATGCAACCCTTCCCGGCAACTGCGTGGTCTCCTATATTGCAGGATATCCCACCACCCATGCCCCACCCGAACAGGGCAAAGTCCCGCTATTTATCCGCCACTGTACTTTCCGTATTTGATTTCTTTCTCCTCCATGAATGTCCGGCCTTCCGCCAGGACCGGGGCGCAGACACATTAGCCCCCTTTCACACGCCTTACATATTTTTTTCTGATCAGGCAGTTCCGTTTACCGGCTATTGCCTTATCATTCAATGCATTAAAATTTAAAAGATGAAAACGGTAAAACTGTTTTTCACTGTGGCCGTTCTATTGGCGACGGTATCATTAGGAACAATGACTTCATTCGCCCAAAGCGCCAAGAATAGCCAATCAAAAAGTAAGACAGACACGGCCACCAGGACAGTATACACATGCCCTATGCACCCTGAAGTCATCAGTGATAAGCCGGGTAAGTGTCCAAAGTGTGGAATGACGCTGGTCAAAAAGACGACTACAGCGAAGAATAGCACCATGAACGGCATGAAGATAGACGGCTCCATGAAGGGTATGAAAACGGACAGCACCAAACATTAAAAAGCGCCAACTCAAATACTATGGTTCAAAAACTCATTGAACTTTCCCTCCGCAACAGGTTCATCGTGCTGGCAGCAGCGGCGGGCTTGCTTGCCTGGGGAGTGTTCGCTGTCCGACAGAATCCCATCGATGCCATCCCCGACCTGTCCGAAAACCAGGTCATTGTATTCACCGAGTGGATGGGCCGAAGCCCCCAGATCATTGAAGACCAGGTCACTTTCCCCCTGGTCTCTAACCTGCAAGGCATCCCCAACGTCAAGAACATCCGGGGCACTTCTATGTTCGGGATGAGCTTCGTCTATATCATCTTCGACGATAAGACAGATAATTACTGGGCCCGCACGCGCGTCCTCGAAAGATTAAACTATGCCCAGCGCCTCCTTCCACAAGATGTAACCCCCACATTAGGCCCCGACGGCACTGGCGTAGGGCACGTCCTGTGGTACACGCTCGACGCCCCGGGCATGGATCTGGGAGAGCAGAGGGCCCTGCAGGACTGGTATATTAAATTCGGGTTGCAAACGGTTCCAGGCGTCGCTGAAATCGCCTCCTTCGGCGGCTTTGAAAAGCAATACCAACTCGTCGTCGATCCTGTCAAACTGCAATTCTACAATATCTCCCTCACAGACGTCATGAATAAAGTCAAGGCCAATAACAATGACGTCGGCGGCCGGAAGTTCGAGATGAGCGATATGTCCTATATCATCCGGGGCCTGGGCTACATCAAAAACAAAGAAGACCTGGAGAACATCGGGCTGGCCAATAACAAGGGGATTCCTGTCCGGGTAAAAGACATCGGCACGGTGCAAATGGGAGGCGATCTCCGCCTCGGTATCTTCGACCAGAATGGGCAGGGCGAAGTCGTCGGCGGCATCGTCGTCATGCGCAACGGGGAGAATGCGGATAAGGTCATCCACGCCGTCAAAGAAAAAATGAAGGCTGTGGAAAAGGGGTTGCCCGAAGGCGTCACCTTCAAGATCGCCTATGACCGAAGCAGCCTGATCGAAGCTGCCATCGCCAATATCAAGGGAAAACTGGGAGAAGAAATGCTGGCCGTCTCCTTCATCGTCATCCTGTTTTTATTCCACTGGCGGAGTGCCATGAGCATCATCATCCAGATCCCTATCACCATTGCCATCAGTTTCATTTTGCTCAACGCCTTCGGCCTGTCCTCCAATATCATGTCCCTCACCGGTATTGCCCTGGCCATCGGCGTCATCGTAGACAACGGCATTATTATGTCGGAGAACTCCTATAGAAATCTTGCTGAGTGGCAAGCCAGTCATTCACCAAAAAAATCGCAGCCCAATGGCATTTAAAAACAGACCGGCCAAAAGCAAAGACTACTACCGCATCCCCTTTGCCGAACGAATGGCCATCATCGAACGGTCCTGCAAACAGGTATCCCGGGGCGTTTTCTTTTCTACGATCATCATTATTACTTCTTTCCTGCCCGTCTTTTTGTTGACCGGCCAGGAAGGGAAGCTATTCCACCCACTGGCCTATACCAAGACCTTTATCCTGCTGGTAGATGCCTTCCTCGTCGTCACCCTGGCGCCCGTACTGATCTCCTTTTTTATGCGGGGCCGTTTCCGCGACTCCCATGCCAACCCCGTCAACCGCGTACTGGAAAGACTATATGAACCCCTGATCCGCTGGTGCATCCGGTGGCGCAAGACGACCATCGGTCTCAATATCCTTGCCCTCCTGATCAGCATCCCTCTTGTGCTGAGCCTCGGTAGGGAATTCATGCCCCCCCTGGACGAAGGGTCACTCCTGTTTATGCCAGTGACCCTGCCCGATGTTTCCAACTCTGAAGTGAAACGGATCTTGCAGGTACAGGACAAGATCATTAAATCCGAACCCGAAGTATTGAATGTTCTCGGCAAGGCCGGCCGCGCCAATACCGCCACGGATAACTCCCCCATCAGCATGATCGAAACCATCGTCCTGCTCAAACCCAAATCGGAGTGGCGTCCCGGTATTACAAAAGAAGATATCATCAACGAACTCAACAGCAAACTGCAGATCCCCGGTGTCACGAACGGATGGACACAGCCCATCATTAACCGGATCAATATGCTCTCCACCGGCATCCGTACCGATGTCGGCGTCAAAGTGTATGGGCAGAACCTGGACACCATCTATGCCTTCGCCCAGAAAGTAAAAACAGAATTACAGGGCATCAACGGTGTAAAGGATTTGTATGTGGAGCCGATCACCGGCGGGAAATACATTGACATCAATATCAAACGCGCCGAGATCGCCCGGTACGGACTCAGCGTCGATGAAGTCAATACCGTTATCGAAAGTGCGTTGGGAGGCACCAAGCTCACCACCACCATTGAAGGCAGGCGCCGCTTCTCCGTCAACGCCCGTTACGCCCAGGATTTCCGCGACAACCTCGAAGCCCTGAAACGCTTGTCGGTGCAGACCACGCAATTCGGCCCCATCCCTTTAAGCGCCGTCGCGGATATACAGATCACTGAAGGCCCTCCCATGATCAATTCTGAGAATGCCTTACTCCGCGGCACCGTCTTATTCAATGTGCGCGACCGGGACCTGGCGGGAACCGTACAGGAATCGCAGGACCGGCTCAATAAAATGCTGACCCGCCTCCCCAAAGGCTATTTCCTGGAATGGAGCGGCGAGTACGAGAACCTGATCAGCGGCGAAAAGACCTTAAAGCTGATCTTGCCCATTGTAATACTGGTCATCTTCATTTGCCTATACTTTGCGTTCCATTCCGCCAGGGAAGCCCTGCTGAGTCTGGTGACTATTCCCTTCGCCCTGATCGGCGGGGTGTATATGATCTATTTCTGGGGAGTAAACCTATCCGTGGCAGTCTCCGTCGGATTCATCGCCCTGTTTGGGCTGGCCGTGGAAACAGGTATCGTCATGGTGATTTATCTCAATGACGCCATGCAGCAACTCATCACCGCCAAGGGCAATTCCCGCGACACCATTACGAATGCGGATCTACGGGAATACGTGATTTCAGGCGCCGCCAAAAGGTTGCGGCCCAAGCTGATGACGGTATGTGTATCCTTATTCGGCCTTATCCCCATCCTATGGAGCTCCGGCGTGGGAAGCGACGTCATGAAACCTATTGTACTGCCCATGATCGGCGGGGTCTTTACCTCCTCTATTCACATACTACTGGTCACGCCTATCATTTTCCTGATGAGTAAGGAATATGAGCTCAGAAAACACGGTAAGATAGACGTACTGGAAGTAAAACATTAATGTATGCAAAAGTCAATTATTTTCCCCATCGCATTTCTTCTTTCCCAGGCCGCAGTCCGTTCACAGACTACGCTGAAACTCGATGATGTATTGTCCGCCATCGCCACCAACCACCCTTCTGTAAAAATGTACGATGCGGATATACGGTCTTCCGATGAAGCCGCCAAAGGCGCCCGGAACTGGGACGCTCCTGAGCTTGGAACGGGCTTGTGGATGACGCCCTACAATCCATCTTTATGGAAGAGGAACGCCGACGGCACAAGCGGCATGGGGCAGTATATGATCTCCGCCCAGCAAATGATCCCTAATAAAAAGGAGTTGGACGCCAACGAAAAATATCTGCAGGCCGTCTCTGCCGCGGGCAAAGAATCAAAACTGGCCAATCTGAACGAACTCTATGCCGCCGCAAAAATGAGCTACTATACCTGGCTCATCGTTGAGAAGAAATTAAAGGTCCTGGACGACAATGAAAAGCTGCTTCAGTTCATGATCCAAAGCACCGAGATCCGATACAAGAATAACCTGGGAAAACTGAACGCCTACTATAAAGCCAAGGCCGCATTAGGCAATATAGAGAACCAGCGCATTCAATTGCAAAATGAGATCACCCAGCAGCAAGTCCGCCTGAATACATTAATGAACAGGGATGCCGGGAGCGCCTTCGCCATCGACACCACCTATACACTCAAGGACTACAGCCCCGAAGACAGCAACTACTTTCTGCAAGCCCGCAGCGATATAAAGGCGGTCCAAAAGAATATTGACCTTGCGTATTTGCAACAGGACCTTGAAAGGAGCAAATTGAAACCCCAATTCGGCATTCAATATGACCATATGTTCGGCTTCGGCGGCTTACCCCTGCAATACTCCCTGGTGGCCACCGTCCGTTTGCCTATGGCCGCCTGGTCATCAAAAAAGGCCAAAGCCGGCATTGAAAGCCTGAAATGGAAGGAACAGTCCCTTGCCCAGCAGAAGCAAGTCATGATCAATGAAGCCACCGGCCAGATGCGGGGCCTCTTAGCCTCCATCGACAGCAAAAAACGGCAGGTGAGCCTCTTTGAACAAAACATCATTCCCGCCCTACAAAAGAATTACCAGGTCCTGCAACTAGGCTATGAACAGAACACCGGGGAATTGTTCGAACTGCTTGACGCGTGGCAAACATTGAATATGACCCAACTGGAATACTTGCAGCAGTTACTGGACCTACTCACTATGCAGGCTGAGATGGATAAAACACTCCAACAAAATTAATGGAAAATGAAAAAACTATCAATCAATATAGGGATCGTTCTTATCGGCATCGCCCTGTTCGCAGGAGCCTGCGACCACCATCCCGGCCCGCCGCCGATCAACCCGCCGGGGGATCAGACCAGCGAAGACATCTACACCTGTCCTATGCATCCCCAGATCATAGAGCACCATCCCGGCAATTGTCCTATCTGCGGCATGACCCTTGTAAAAAAAGAATTCACCACTGCGGAGGCAAAAAATTCCACCGTTGACTTACACACCTTGCTCAGGCCGACCAATAGCGCTGTCGTCTCTGATATACCTGTCGCTGTCTTACAAGAGGGCAGTCAAACCTTGTCCATAGTGGCCTTGGGCCGGGTGGACTATGACACCCGCCGCACACAAACCATTTCAGCCAGGTTCTCCGGCAGGATCGAAAAACTCTATGTCAAATACCGGTACCAGCACGTACACGCAGGCGATAAGATCATGGACATCTACAGCCCGGCGCTTGTCACCGCGCAGCAGGACTTCTTATTCGTCCTGCACAACGATCCCACGAACAGCACATTGCTCGACGCCGCAAAGACTAAGCTGCAATTGCTTGGCATGAATGACCAGCAATTGCAGCAGGTCACTCAGTCCGGAAAGCCGCTCTATAAAGTAACGGTCTATACTCCCTATACCGGGCATATCCATGAAGCCGGCGCCATGGCTGGATTTCCCGGCGGCGATCAGCAGGCCACAGAGCCATCCGACGGTTCTCCCTCCATGGATGTGTCGAAGGAAATGGGAGAGCTCCCCCTTAAAGAAGGTATGTATATACAGAAAGGTCAGACCCTGTTCCAGTTATTCAACACTGATCAAAGCTGGATCATCCTCAATCTGTATGCCGGCAGCGCCTCCCAAATCAAAGTCGGTTCAGCCGTCACCATCACCGCCGAGACAGCGCCCAACCAACCTTTCCACGCCACCATCAACTACATCGAGCCTTTCTATCGGGAAGGCAGCAAAACGCTCACTGCCAGGGTTTATTTTAATAATGCCGACAAAATGTTGCCGATCGGTAGCCAGGTAAAAGCCATCATTCGGGGCTCCCCCGCCCAGGGAACCTGGTTGCCCAAGGAAGCCGTACTGTCCCTTGGCCTGCACCAGGTCGTCCTCAAAAGGGAAAACGGCCTCTTCCAGGTCAGCACCGTGCAAACCGGCATCATGACCGATAGCCTCATCCAAATCACCGGCGGCCTGAATGCACAGGATAGCGTCGCCGCCGACGCACAGTATTTAATGGACAGCGAAAGTTTTATAAAAGTAAAAGACTAGTTATGCAATCATTATTCAAAATACCGGTTCGACTCATTGGCGCCTTGGGCTGCGTCGTATTCATCATCATCCTATCCGCCTCCTGCAAACCCGGAACAAAAAACACCGCCAAGAGCGATCCAGATGTCTATTATACGTGTTCCATGGACCCGCAGGTCGTTGAATCCAAGCCCGGTAAGTGCCCTATCTGCCATATGGAATTAACCGCCGTCCATAAAAGCCAGCAGCAGAATTCCGATGAAATTAAACTCAGCCCGGAACAAATACAGCTCGGCAATATCCGTGTCGACACCATTCAATCAGTCAGCGCCGGGAATAAAACCGTACTCACCGGAACCGTCAATTTCGATCAGTCTTCCCTGAATGCTGTCAGCGCCCGGATCGGCGGCCGCATCGAAAAACTATACTACAAAAACATCGGTGATCCCATACCCAAAGGAGCGCGGCTCTACGACCTATATAGCGAAGACCTGAACAATGCCCAGCAGGAATACCTTCTCCTGTTACAAAAGCAAAAGGCGCTGGGGAATTCTATCGTCAACTATGATGACTTACTGCAAAGCGCCAAAAGCAAATTACGGCTTTGGGGCATGATCGAACCGGAGATCACAGCCCTTGCCGCTACCGGTAAAGCCACTATCAGCACCCCCTTCTATAGCACCGCTGAAGGCACCCTCACCGAACTCGATGTAAAAGAAGGCGACTACGTGGTAGAAGGCGGCACTATCGTAAAACTGGCCGGTCTTTCCAACCTTTGGGTGGAGGCCCAGGTATATACCTCCCAACTGTCCCGGTTCGATCCCAATAGCACCGTGAGCATCCAGTTCCCCGATCTGCCTGGGAAAACACTTCAGGGAAAAATAACATTTGTCAATCCTGAAGTGAACCCCGACAACCGGATCAATCTGGTCCGCATAGCCGTCTCTAATAAAGACCATTTACTCAGACCAGGGATGCCCGTATATGTAACGATCAAAGATCCTCAACGAAAAATGATCTCCCTTCCCTCCGATGCCGTCCTCCGTGGCGCCGGCATGAACATGATCTGGGTCCAGACCGCCCAGAACACCTTCAAAAGCCGGATGGTTCAAACCGGACAGGAAGGAGACGGTTTCGTGGAGATCAAATCGGGACTGCAACCAGGCGACGCCGTCGTCACCAGCGGCGCCTACCTGCTGCAAAGCGAATATATATTCAGAAATGGTGCCGACCCCATGGCCGGCATGGACATGAGCAAAATGAAAATGTAGCAACCCCTACGCTGCTTTTGGCTTCAGTACGATTGTCAGCCGTTCATGCAGATCAACCAGGTGTTCCCGGGTAAGGGGATCTGTGACACGCAGGGAGGCGCTTTTTATTTCCGCATCCAGGTCTTTGGCATGTGCTTTTAATATGGACAGGGCGTCACTGCCCTTGTCCACCGCCGGCTTTTCTCCACCGGGGGAGATCAACTGGCATACCTTGTCTACGTAGGCCTTTTGCAGGTTACGCCGGTAGGAATCAACGGGCCTTGCGGTAGCCAGTTCGGTAAATATGCCCTTTTGCAGGTCCTTCAACATTTCGGTGGGTGGATAAGCCGCTGCCCCTTCGTATGCCTGTGCATCAACCATCCTGTTGATACGTCCCGCATCTAACAGCCCTGCAATGATCATCGTTTGTACGGCCGCTACGCTGCTGAAATCAACCGTAGCCACATTGAACAGGCTCCTGTCTATTAACCAGGCGGGAGTAGTAAATAACTGATCCACTAAAAAGGCCATGGCCCGCTGCTGTTTATCTTTTGTCGGGTAGGTGAATACCGAACCCGGCTGATCGATCGTCTTAGGAGTGGTCATCACGCCTCCGATATTCTTCAAGACATGGCCCATATATCGTCCATACTGGTTCACGATCTCCTGGTACATCTGTCCTACACGCTCGTAGGACGCATGGGGCTCCCGGGTCCATTCGAGCAGGTGGGGCTCGATCCGCTTTAAATTCTTAATCCCGTAAGCACTGGCCTTCATGGCATCGTCCCCTATGTCCTCACTCTGGTCCCTGGGATCCACGTTGGCGGCATGAGAGTCCATCGGATCCAATGGGTTTAACTGGCTCCCGTAAAAGTATTGAGGACCTGTAGCCAATCTATCCACTATCCATTTGCCCAGGAGGGCTTTCTCGTCTCCGGCAGACAGCGTGTCCGGCAAATATTTATAGCCCCACTCAATGGCCCATTTGTCGTAATCTCCAATACGGGGGAAGATGCCTTTTTCACTGACACTGTCTTCGGGTTGCGCCACGTAATTGAAGCGGGCATAATCCATGATGGAGGGCGTATGTCCGTGCGCTTCCACCCAGGCCTTATTGCGGAGGTTCTCCACGGGCACGGTGGAGGAGGCTCCGAAATTATGCATCAGCCCGAGGGTATGCCCCACTTCATGGGAAGAGACAAACCGGACCAGTTCCCCCATTAAGGAATCATCCAAATGCGGTTTTCTTGCCCGCGGGTCTATGGCGGCCGCTTGTACAAAGTACCATTTGTACAACAAATCCATCACGTTATGGTACCAGTTGATATGCGTCTCCAGGATCTCCCCGCTGCGGGGATCTTTTACGCTGGGACCGCTGGCGTTGGCGATGTCGGAAGGCTTGTATACAAGCACTGAATGCCGGGCGTCTTCCATGCTCCAGGTGGAATCGCCTATGGGCGCCTCTTTGCCCACAATAGCGTGTTTGAACCCCGCCTGTTCAAAGGCGACCTGCCAGTCATTGATGCCGGCGATCAGGTAAGGCACCCATTTTTTGGGCGTCAAGGGATCGATATAGATGACAATGGGCTGCCTGGGTTCCACCAGTTCACCCCGCTTGTATTTTTCCAGGTCTTCTTCCCTGGGTTCCATCCTCCACTTCCATATATTACTTTTCTTTTCAACACCCTGGGAATTGGCATCATAGTCTTCATATTGATCGGAGAAAAAACCAATGCGGGGATCGGCTGGCCTTGCGTGCATAGGATTCACAGGCAGCAGAACAATAGAACTGTTCAACTCGTAAGTACGGGGCTCATTGACGGCAAGCGCCGAAGGGGGCGTATTGTAGGTGCGCACCGTCCTGATCTCAATGTTCATAGGAAAAGCAGTCACATGAGAGATATAGGACCTTTCGGGCGCTACGGCGGTGAGTCCCATGAACGTCTTAACGAACTGCGGGAAATACATCACTGAGTTATCACTATTGACAAAGTCCGTGATGTCAATGACGCTACCATGCATATCCGGGCTCAATGCCTTGATGGGGAAAGCGGCCTCAATGGGCTGCATATTATTGTTCATCAGGTTCCAGTAAAGCCCGTTGGAAGAACTGTCGCCGGACCTGTCTTGAAAAGAAATGGTCTTTAAGAATATCTTACTTTCGGGCCCCTTTTCAAATTGGATCACGCTCTCCCCTATCTCATCCCCTGCATAGGAGAAGGCCCCGCCGAAAAGCAGCTTTGCCGGTGTCGGCCCTGCGGCGGCTTTTACGATCCGGTTGACGACCAGCAAATCCCTGCCCAACATGGAATCGGGAATCTCCAGGAAATATTTGTCCTCCACCTTGTGCACGGAAAAAAATCCATTGGAAGAGACGGCGCCTGCGGGAATGATGTCTTTATATGGTTTGAGTTTTGACTTGGTGGTGTCTTTGACCTGTGCCACGACAGGTGTTGCTAAAAATCCCGCCATTACCAGGCCGCAGCCCGTAACCCACAATGCAACGGCTGTTGCCTTCCTCAGAAAAAAACGCATAGATGATATTATTTTTTGGTTTTATTGATACCCTGGCGTTTGAACCAGATTTGGATCATTTTGCACATCAGTCAGGGGAACGGGCCACCATTCTTTGAAGGTGCTCCAAGCGCCGCCCTTCAGGGGAGCCAGGGAAGTCATCAGGGCGTCCAGGGCGCCGGTCCTGCGAAGGTCAAAGAAACGGTTACCCATCTCCGAAAACAGTTCTACGCGGCGTTCCTTCTGGATCGCGCGGAGCAAATCGGACTGAGTGGCGGCGGTGGTGGAAGGCAGCCCTGCCCTCGTCCTCACGGCATTGAGGTCGGACGCGGCGGGCCCTACATTGCCCTGTTCGGCCCGGGCTTCGGCCCGGATCAGATACTGCTCTCCCAGCCGGAACATCACAATGGGTTCCTGGGCAGTGGTATAAGTGCCGAAGGCCTTGTACTTATATGCATAATAATAGAGGGCGGCAGGCGTAGAACCGCTGGCCGCAACCGTATCCACCCCTATCCAATTGGTGTATCGGGCGTCTCCCGCTTCGAACGCATTCAGCAGGGAGTCGCTCAAGCATAACCCAACTCCTACCGAAACAGGGGTAGATCCGTCAGGAATATAGTATGCGGGGACATCTTTTTCAATATAGGAATACAGTGAAGTCTGAATGGGCTCTATACCCCAGATCTCCTCCTGGCTGTTGATCAGGAAGGTCTGGGCGGGTGTCGTCAACTGGTAATCGGTTCCGTCTGAAATAAGGCTGTCTGCCTGGGATTCCGCATCCGTCCAATCCCGGGTATAAAGATACACCTTCGCAAGCAGCGCCGTGGCGGCCCTGCGGTTGGGCCTTCCCCGGTCTGTAGTCACCGCCCCGGTTCCGTCGTGGTAATTGTCATCCAGCAATCCCTGGGCCTGCTTCAGATCGGACAGGATCTGTTTATAGACATCGGTCTGGAGACTCCGGCTCAGGGTATTGTTGGTTTGATAGTCCGAACTTAGCACCAGTGGAACATCACCGTACAGGTTGGTCAGGTAGAAGTACATCAGGCCCCTGAGAAAATAGGCTTCCCCCAGCCACTGGTCCTTGTGATTCAGGTTAGTGGCGGGCGTCAGGCTTTCAATGGCCAGGTTGACGGGATAAATCTCCTGGTAGAGATTCGTCCATATACCCGTGACGCCTCCTATCGTACTGCTCACCCCATCAGCGTATAGGGCTGTATTCGAGGGGAGTGAGGAAAGACTCCGGAACTCATCTCCATAGGAGCCCGTGAGATATCCTACGTTACCTGTGCCGTCAAAATCACCCTGGTTATACAGTTGCGAGTAGATGCTGTTCAGTGCCGCCCCGGAAGTATAGTCGTTTGCGAAAGCTGCCGAACCCGCGATCTCGTTGATGGGCAGGGGCACTTCCAGGTACTTTTTACACCCGGTGACAGGGAGAAGGAACAAGAGGCCCAGCACAAGCAGGCTACTGGAAGATCTTTGGATATGTTTGAATAAGGAAGTCATGATCAGTCAGTTTAAAAAGTTACATTAAGGCCACCGGTAAATACACGCAGTGGGGGCATATGCGCTGCACTCATATTTTCAGGATCCAGGTCTCCGTACTTAGAGACAGTCAACAGGTTTTGTCCTGCCACGTATATGGAGAGCCCCGATATATGCGCCCGCTGGATCAGCTTGAAAGGGAAACGGTAAGAAATACTGAGGTTCTGCAACCGCGCATAGGTCGCATTGCTGTAAGCGCCCGTGCTGTTAACAAAATTGAACTGATCCAACAGTCCCAGAAAGGAAGTGGTTGCCTTGGGCACGGTTGTTACATCCCCCGCCTTCATCCATCGTTTGGCGGCAAGGTCTTCGGGCGCATTTGTATTAAACTGGCCCATGGGAAATGATTGGAATCCTTCGTAGTCAGGTCCCATCTTGTCGGTAATAGTGACCAGGAAGTCTATGCTCAAGTTCTTATACGTGAATGAATTCAGGATGCCTCCGTAGAACTTGGGAGCCAGGTCCACGAACTGGTTCCGGTCAGTGAGCGGGTTAAGTTGGGTAGGGCTGAGAAAAGGCGTGTATTCTCCTTTCTCGCCGGCTGCATTGTAAAAGTTATAAACCCCCTTGGCGGGGTCCACACCGGCAAATTTGTACAATTTGATGCCCGTGATCGGTTTACCGATTTGATAATTGACGTTCCCAACCAGTGTACCCAGGCCCGGATAAGCCACCAGCTTGGTGTGAGGAACGGTGAAATTGAGCTTCGTATCCCAGGTGAAATCCTTTTTGCGGATGTTGTGCGTAGTGATGGTGAGTTCCGTTCCATAGGAATGGATTTCCGCAGGGGAATTGACCGCAAATGAAGTGAACCCGGTGATGCTGGCCAGAGGCTGGTTGGTCAATTGGTCGCCGGCCCTGTCAAAGTAATAGATGGCGTCCACATTAACCGCGCCCTTCAGCAGGTCAAAGTTCAGACCGCCTTCGGCATTCTTGTCCGTCTCCCAATGCAGATAGGGATTAGCCAGATTCTCTGGTGTCAGGCCCGTTCCCCCTTCATAATTATTGGAGCTGAAATAAAATGTATTGATATAAGAATAGGGGGCAATGGAGCTTCCGCCCACCAATCCATAACTCCCTTTCAACTTCAGAAAATCTACCACCGATCGGAGGCCTTTGAACCAGGGCTCTTCACTGATGATCCAGGCCCCGGCCACGGATCCGAAATTGCCAAACTGCCTATCGTTGCCAAATACGGAGGACCCGTCTCTCCGGCCGTTCAGGTTCAGGATGTATTTATCGGCCCAGCGGAGATTAAGGGTAGTAAATCCGCCGATATACCGGTTCGGCGTGACATTATATGCCGTGCTGGTATTCGCCGCATCGGCAGATGCCGGGTTGAGCAACAGCTCATCGGACAGGTAGCCGGTACCTTCGATGGCGTTGGTCTGGCTCACGATATCCCTGATGCTGCCGCCTGCTATCACATCCAGGTGCCCCTTTCTCCAGAAGGTACGCGTGAATTCGACCCGGGGGTCTGCACTCAGGGTGCGTGTACTGTATAGATTGATGTAGCTGATCGTTTGGGCGGCCACAAAGGTGGCCGGGTTAAAAACAGAAGACGGCTGGCCGTTGAACTCTTTGGCGGACAGCAGGCTGAAGCCGCCGGAGGCGGTAAAGATCAGCCCTTTAATGGGTGTAAAAGTCAGGGTGGTATTGGCCAACAGATTATCGGTCACATTTTTATAGATCGAATTCAGGAACGCTGCGGGATTGGACCCATATGTCCAGTTCAGCCTCCCGTCAGGCAGGTATAGAGAAGGGGCGTCGGGGGCTTGCCCAATGCCGCTTGACCCTGAGAAATCCACAGGCACCATATCATCGCTATTGGTGGTATAGCTACCGGACAGTGCCATGGTGAACTTCTTATCGTTGGTGGCGGTATTCATGCTGAAATTCATGCCGCCGGACCGCACAGAGCCTTTGCTCAATTCCACGTCGCCAATGGTATTATAATTAGCGCCTATCAGGAAATTACTATTGGCGCTTCCCCCGGTATACATGGCGTTGACCTTGGTTATCGGGGCGTGACCGCCCAGGAAGAATTTTTGCCAGTTGGTGGACTTGGTACTATCCCAGGTGCCGTTGACGTCGTAATCGGTAGAGCCGGGTGTAAGGCCATCATTGGTAAAAGCGTTGTGGCGCATGGCCAGGTATTGTTGGGTATTCATCAACTTGGGAGAGGAGCCCAACTCGGAAATGCCGTGATAAATATTGACATTCAGGGATGGCTTGCCGGCCTTCGCTTTTTTGGTTGTAATGAGGATGACCCCGAAAGCGCCCCGGGAACCGTATATGGAAGTAGCATCCGCCCCTTTCAGGACGTTGATGGATTCGATCAGAGAAGGGTCCAGGTAGTTCAGGGCGTTACCATATTCCTGGGCCTGGGGAACGCCTATGCCTCCACCCATCGCAAGGGGGGCTCCGGCCGGGTATTCTACCCCGTCCACAATGTACAAGGGTTGTCCGCCGTTGGCTATGATATTGATCCCATTTGCCGGACCGCCAGACAGGGTATTCAGGCTCCGGATCTGTACATTAAAGGCTCCATTCGCTTCTCCGGTCTGCTCGGTGACAAACATGCCCGCCACCCGTCCCTGCAAGGCCTGCAGCACATTGGGCACGGGGTTCCGGGCGATCTCCTCGGAAGTAACGGTGGTAATGTCCCCGGTGTTGAAACGCTTGGAAGTCTTCGAATAGGCAGTCGTCTGTATCTCGTCCAGGGTACTGACGCTTTCCTTCAAGCCGACGACCAGTTGCTTCCCCGTACCGGTAACAGCCAATTCCTTGCTGGCATAGCCTACACTGGAAAAGACAAGAATCAGGTCCTTCTTTGGACCGGATTCATTATCCAGGAGGATGCAGGTAAAAGCTCCCTCCTGGGTCGTGGCCCAGACAAGCTTGGAACCTTTGAGGGAAATGGTTACTGCCGGCAGCCCCTGCCCGTCCTTGTCTATCACCTTCCCCCGGATCAGCATCGTTTGAGACTGCGAGCCGGCATTGTTTACCGGCTGTGCAGGCTCTTCCCTGGGCTTGATCACCACGGTTTTTTGTATAATGGAATAGGACAAAGGTTCATTGGCCAGACAAAGATCCAGGGCCTTTTGCAGGGTGGTGTGTTTGATCTCCACACTAATCCTGGGCAACGTCTTAATCAATTCAATCTTGTAGAAGAAGGTATAGCCGCTTTGTTTTTCAAGGCGACTGAAAACCGTTTCCAGGCTTTCATTTTTTACGGACAGGTTGATCTCCTGGCCCAATACGGCTGCGCATAAATGCAGGCAGCCAATAAGCATAATGACAGATAGTCTCATACGTCTCTCAGCTTTTAGCTTTGGTGATTGTTAACGGGATTGGAAAATGCGGGGAGTGCTATTTCAGTATAATCTTCTTTCCTTCTATCTTAAAGTCGATGCCGCTTAATGCCAGTATTTGCAGTACCTGCGACGCGTTTACGTTGCGGGGGATCTTTCCTCTGAAATGATCCGCAGGCAGTTTCCCTTCGAATATGACCTGTACATCGTACCAGCGTCCGACTTGCCGCATGACCGTACTGATATCGGCTTCGTCAAACTGGAACATACCATTTTTCCAGGCCATTACTTCGGAGGTATCGATGTGACCGACTACGCGGATCTCCCGGCCGGTGGCGACTGATTGCTGCCCCGGCCTGAGCAGGACTTCATCAGTACCCTGCGCCACTTTCACCTGGCCTTCCAGCAAGGTGGTTTTGACCGCGGGCTCATTATCATAAGCGTTGACATTGAAATGGGTCCCCAATACCCGGATGGTTTGCCCGGCGGTGACCACGCTAAAAGGCATCGCTGCATGGGGAGCTACTTCAAAATAGGCTTCCCCTTTGAGTTCAACGCTACGGGCAGCCCCTGTAAATATGGCAGGATACCTGATGGAAGACCCGGCATTGAGCCACACCCTGGTCCCGTCCGAGAGGGTCACGGAAAAGGTGCCCCCCAGGGGAGTAATGATGGTATTATATATCAGCCCCGGATAGGCGGAGGCAGCTCCCTGCGGCTCGTAGGCCAGTTCGCCCAGACCCGTCTTTTCTACCTGGGCGTTGCCTTGTTGTGCCACCAGGCCATTACCTGCACTGTCCAGGGTGATGGTGCGGCCATTGGAGAGGATCAGCTTTGCTTTATTTCCCCCGGGGGTAATATCGTTCTTATTGAGCGCTACTAAAGTTGCCTGCTGATCGACAAAGGAAAGCGGCCTCTTCCACCAGTAATAAGTCGCACCGGAGAGCAGGCATAAGATAACGACCGCTGCAGCGACCCCTATCGTCCTTCTTTTAAGGGCTATTACCCTGGCTCCGGCCCCGTGTATGTCCCTTTGCAACCGGTCCAGCATGCGGGCTTCCACATGGGCGCCTTCGTCCGGAGAGCCGGAAGGCCAGGAAACCATTTCCGGATCCTCGGACCTGTACCAATCATGCAATGCCTCCGTTTCGGCGGGGCTAGCCGATCCGTCAAGGTATTTTGCCATTAAAAGGTGCAATTGTTCCGGGTCCATGCTTATATGAACCCACAAGTGAGGTCCTACCCTATGTGTATGAAAAAATAATTAATGAAAGAGGATCAGCAATATTTGCAGCTTGTGCAAGCCATGCCGTAAGGTCTTGAGCGCCCTTGTAATATGGGCTTCGACGGTTTTCTGGGAGACCTGCATTTTCTCCGCGATCTCCATGAGGGATAATTGGCCGTCCCGGCTATACCTGAAAACCACCCTGCATTTCTCAGGCAGGTGTTCAATAATCCCGTTAAAGTAATCCTGTAAGAACCGGGCTTCGATCTTTTCTTCGTCCAGGGAAATGACTTCCTCCATCGGCAGCCGGGCGCGTATCTGGGAGCGGCGCTTTTCTTTTAATAAGGCCTTGAAGACAGAAAACTTGACAGCCGTTCCAAGGTAGGCGGGCAGGGATTCTATGGCTACCTGGGATCGCTGCTTCCACAGGCGCAGCAACACGTCGTGGACGATCTCTTCTGCGGTTTCCTTGTTGCGGGTGTAGTGATAACCTATGGCTAGTAGTCTTTCCCAGTAACGGTGGTAGATTTCAGTAAAAGCCGACTCCTTGCCTTCCCGTAGAAGGCCCAGCAATTCCTGGTCCGAAAGGATGGTATCAGCAGCCATGGTGTAATTTACAAAAAAGCCGGGAGATCAATCTCCCGGCCTGAATCCGACATGAGAAAACGATCTTATCAGTACTAAGTACCCTCAAAACCGATCGTACCCTATGTCTACGGTAAAATTTATTTCGTACCCCCGCCCACTGAGCGATATAATTCCACTACGGATGATAATTGCTCCCTTTTAATATTGGCATAATCCAGCTCACTTTGCAATAAGTTACCCTGGGCAGTGATGACTTCCAGGTAGTTGGCCAGTCCGCTCCGGAAAAGCAATTCGGCGTGGGAAATCGCCTGCTTCAGGGTGGACAACCGGTATCCTTCGATCTGCTCTTGCTGTTTCAGCTTGTCGTTAGTGACCAGGGCATTGGAAACTTCCCCCACCGCATTGAGCACTGATTGCCTGAAAACGATGACGGCCTGTTCCCTGGCAATCTTCGCCTCTTCAAACTGGGTCTTCAATTGACGGCCTTCTAATATGGGTTGCAGGATGGTCCCACCCACCAACCCGAATAAGGAGTTGGGGATACTGAACCAGTTGCTGGCCTTAAAGGCATCCAACCCGCCGCCGGCGGTGATATTCAGTACCGGGTACATGCTGGCCTGGGCGGCGCCTACCTGGGCATTGGCCGCCATCAGCCCCAATTCAGCGGAACGAACGTCCGGACGACGGCTTAATAGTGCGGCCGGTACGCCCGCTTCCAAATGGTCCGGCAGGGGTATCTGGGCGATATCGGCATTCCGGTCAATGGCGCCTTCCGGCATAGCTCCGGTGAGGATGTGTAAGGCATTCTCCTGGATCCGGATGGCCTCTTCCAATTGAGGGACCAACAGGGCGGCGGCTTGTTTCTGCACGTCCGCCTGCTCTACCGCCAGTTGGGTAACGTCCCCCGCTGTCTTCTGGAGGCGGGTGATCTGGAGAATGCTGTCACCCAGTGCCAGGTTACTCCGGGCAATGCCCAACTGGGCATCCAGCATCAACAGGTTATAATAAGACTCCGCTACGTCTGCTACCAGGGTTGTTTGCACAGCTCGGGCCGCTTCATAGGTCTGCAAATAATTGTCCAGGGCCACTTCTTTCTGACGGCGCATCTTTCCCCAGATATCCGCTTCCCAGGAGAGGTTCGCTTCCACGGAATAATCTTCCAGATGGTCTACGCCCAGGAAGGCCTGGTAGCTAAGCCCATTGAGGGTATTCTTACCATAGACGCTTGTGTTGGCTCCTATCTGTGCGCTGACCTTGGGAAGGAAGGCGGCCTTTGCCAATTTCACCTGCTGGCCGGCAGCATCGATGTGGGTAAGGGCTGCCTGCAGGTCATAATTTCCCCTCAGGGCCGAATCAATCAATTGCTGCAGCACCGGGTCTGTAAAAAATTCTTTCCAACCCGTCTCCGCTATGCTCAGGGTGTCTCCTGCCGGAATCCCTGCAAACTGCGCGGGGACCGGAACGGGAGGCCGTTCATAATTTTTTCCTACCCGGCAGGAAGCCAGGATGAGAAATGCGCCGGATAACAGCCCGAAGAAACGTTTGTATATCTTGATGGTCATGTCTTAAATCATTTATGTTATTGATGCTCGCCTATATTGGTGACTACCGGTTCTTTGGTACTTACTTTTTCCTGCAGATACTGGAAAATGATGAACAATACGGGCACGATGAATACACCTAATATTACGCCGGTCAGCATACCCCCTACGGCTCCCGTTCCGATGGAACGGTTACCCAATGCAGAGGCGCCCTTTGCCCTGAGCAGTGGCAACAACCCTGCGATAAAAGCAAACGAAGTCATCAGGATCGGGCGGAGACGAAGCTGCGCGGCTTCCAGTGCGGCGGCCGTCAGCGTCATGCCGGCCCTGCGGCGTTGTACGGCATATTCTACGATCAGGATGGCGTTCTTGGCCAGCAGCCCCACCAGCATGATCAAGGAAACCTGTACATAGATATTGTTGTCCACCCCCATCAGCTTGATAAAGGCGAATACCCCGAACACACCCACCGGTATGGATAAAACGATGGCCAGCGGAAGTATATAACTTTCATACTGGGCGCACAGGAGGAAGTATACAAACACCAGGCTCAGGATAAAGATGAAAACGATCTGCGATCCCGACTTCACTTCTTCCCTCGTCATACCGGTCCATTCCGTCGCATATCCCCTGGGCAACACCTGGGCGGCTGTTTCGTCAATAGCCTTGATGGCGTCTCCCGTACTATAACCTGGTTTGGGCACCCCATTAATAGTAACCGCATTATATAGATTATTACGAGTGACCGTTTCAGGACCAAACACGCGCTTAAGGGTGATCAACTGGCTCACGGGTACCTGCTGACCCAGTGTATTCTTCACATAGATGCCGGCCAGGGAAGCGGGATCCGCCCTGTAAGCGATATCCGCCTGCGCCATGACGCGGTAGTATTTTCCAAAGCGATTGAAATCACCTACAAAGCTACTACCATAATAGATCTGCATCGTTCCGAGCAAATCACTGATCGACACATTGAATTGCTTGGCCTTATTGTCATCCACTTCGATCATATACTGGGGGTTGCCGTTGGCAAAGGTGGTAAAGGCGTAAGCGATTTCCTTCCTTTGCATGAGCGCGCCAATAAAGGCATTGGCGGTGGCGCCCAGTTTATCCAGGGATCCGTTGTTCTGATCCTGGAGCATGAATTCAAACCCGGCCACGTTACCAAATCCCTGGATGGTCGGGAAAGTAAAGAAGAAGGCGTGCGCGTCCTTTACTTGCATAGCCACTTTCATCGACATCGCAGCGGCAATTGCGTTGACGTCTTTGATGGGGCCCCGTTCATCATAGGGTTTCATCCGCACAAAACCCGCCCCGTAAGGAGAGGCATTGGCGTTCGAAATGAAGTTCAATCCTTCTATATTATATCGCTTATCGGACAGGGGTTCTGCTTTAAGGATGCTGTCGATTTCTTCCATGGCCTTGTGGGTCTTAGCCAGCGAGCTTCCGGGAGGTGTGTTGACAGCATAGAGCAGGAAACCCTGGTCTTCCGTAGGAATAAAGCCCGTAGGCGTTCCTTCCATCATGACGTAAGTAACCGCTGCAACGAGGACCAGGCCGCCGATGGCGATCCATCGCTGGCGGAATAAAAATTTCAGGCTGGACAGGTATTTATTGGTCATGGCCTTGAAGCCTGCATTGAATGCATTGAAGAACCGTCCGCCAAATCCTTTTTTAGGCGCGTCGTGTTCTCCCCCTTCGCCGGCCGGATTTTTTAATATCAGGGCGCACAAAGCAGGGCTCAGGGTCAGCGCGTTCACCGCCGATATCAGGATGGCAATGGCCAGTGTAAAGGCAAACTGCCGGTAGAATACCCCCGCAGGCCCCTGCATGAAGCCGACAGGAATAAACACCGCCGACATCACCAGGGTAATGGAGATAATGGCGCCCGATATTTCATTCATAGAAGAAACAGTAGCGGCCCTCGCCGGGAGTCCGGTCCTTTCCATTTTGGTGTGCACCGCTTCCACGACCACGATAGCATCATCCACGACAATCCCGATGGCCAGCACCAGCGCAAACAGCGTGAGCAGGTTGATGCTAAAACCAAATAGGTTCAGGAAGAAGAAAGTTCCTATGATGGCCACCGGCACGGCAATAGCCGGGATCAAGGTAGACCGTAAATCCTGAAGGAATACGAACACTACAATAAACACAAGGATGAATGCTTCCACCAGGGTATGCAACACCTGGTCTATAGAAGCATCCAGGAACTCCTTTGAGTTAAACATGACCGTGGTGGATACGCCCTTGGGCAGGTCCTTAGAAAACTTCGTGAGCAAATGCTGCGCTTCCGTCAGGATGTCATTCGCGTTGGAGCCTGCCACCTGGAACACGGCCACACCCGAAGTGGGGTTACCGTTCAGCTTGCTATTGGAAGAGTAGGTATATGACCCGAATTCCACCCTGGCCACGTCCTTCAACCTCACTACGGAGCCGTCCGTATTGGCTTTAAGGATGACATTCTCGTAGTCTTCGATCTTGTTCAGCTTACCCTTGTATTTCAATACGTATTCGAATACTTCGCTGCTGCTTTGGCCAAAACGCCCGGGAGCTGCCTCCAGGCTCTGGTCTTTGATGGCGCTTGTGACTTCCTGGGGAGAAAGGTTATACGCCACCAGACGATCCGGTTTCAGCCAGATACGCATGGAATAATCCCTGGTACCAAAGGGCTGGGCATCCCCGACGCCGGGGATACGCTGCAGTTTGGGGACCAGGTTGATCTTGATATAGTTCTGCAGAAAAGTTTCATCATACGCGCTGTCCTTGGAAGACAAGCCGATAAACATGATGATACTGTTCTGCTGTTTTTGGGTGGCAATCCCCGCCTGTATTACTTCCTGAGGAATCTGGCTGGTGGCCTTGGATACCCTGTTCTGCACGTTTACCGAAGCAATATCCGGATTGGTCCCCTGCTTGAAATAAACAGTCAGGGTCATGCTTCCGTCATTGCTGGAATTAGAAGTCATATAGGTCATGTTCTCCACGCCGTTAATGGCTTCCTCCAACGGAGTAGCCACCGAACGCGCCACGACTTCGGCATTGGCTCCCGGGTAGTTAGCCGTCACCACTACACTGGGTGGGGCGATATCCGGGAACAGGGTGATGGGCAGGGTAAATATGGAAAGCCCGCCCAGTAAAAGCAAAATGATAGACACGACCGTTGATAACACCGGTCTTTCAATAAATTTCTTTAACATCAGTAAATTTTTTGGAGTAATTCCTTACAAAGGCGTCGCTTTTATCAAACTGTCCAGGGAGATGAGCTGAGGCGCGATGACCATGCCATCCCTTAACCTGTCCATACCGCTAAAGACGATCTTGTCTCCTGGATTCACCCCTTTTGCCACCAGGTAATAATTCCCGCTCTTGCCCGATACGATAATGGGTTTAGCGGCTACCTTATTACTGTCCCCTACGGCAAACACTAATATTTTGTCTTGTAATTCAAAGGTCGCTTCCTGGGGAATCACCAGCACCGAAGATTGGTCCCGGGGTATCCGGATCTTCCCTGTATTGCCGGTGCGCAACAACCCGTCCGGGTTGGGGAACACGACCCTGAAGGGAATGGTCCCGATCGTCTTGTCGAATTGCCCCTCCACGGTTTCAACCGTTCCTTTCCTGGAATAGACGCTGCCATCCGACAGCACCAGTTCCACGGGTGGCATCTGCTTGATCTTATCTTCCACGGTAGCACCGGAATAGCGGTTCTTGAATTTCAGGAAGTCTCCTTCACTCATGGAGAAGTAGGCGTACACGCTGGATACTTCGGAAATAACCGTCAAAGGCAGTGCATCGTTCTTACCTACCAGGCTGCCTGTCTTGTATGGAATCCTGCCTATATACCCATCGGTGGGTGCAGATACCAGGGAGAATCCCACATTGATGCTGGCGTTCTGAACCATGGCCGAAGCCTGGGCTACATTCGCCTTAGCCGCATCCAGGGCTGCTTGTGCGGTCTTTAACTGCACATCCGAAACCACATTGTTCTGTACGAGGGGGGCAAGCTTGTCTACGTTGATCTGCGCGGTCTCCTGGGCGGCTTTGGCCGACTGCAGGTTGGCCCTGGCATTGTCCAACTGGGCTACATAGACCTGATCATTGATCTTAAACAGGGGCTGGCCCTTGTGGACGAAAGCTCCTTCATCCAGGTAGATCTTGTCCAGGTATCCGTCCACCTGCGGGCGGATATCCACGTTGCGGGTTCCTTCCAGGGAAGCCGTATATTCCTCTGAAGTCGAGGCATTGGTTGAACTGACCTGGAAAACTGGTAAACTTTGAGCAGGTTGCTGAAAATTGCTATTCGCAGCAGATTCGGTGCAGCCCGTCATAAGGGCTGCCAGTACGAAAAGCATACCGATTGCAGTAGCTAAATTTTTCATACGCTTCATCTCTAGCATTGGTTTTATTTTACTTTGTTATTTTATTTATCAGTGTTAAGTTATCTAGAAAAAAATATAAGCCTTATCCTTTGATATCGGTGATAATGGCATTGATCGCATCGCGCAGAATAGACCGGTTCAACTCCTGGGAAAGGCTTCCTTTCCGCACCAGGTTCAAGGAGATGAGGCCGTGGACCACTGCCCAAAAGGTATAAAAGCGGCGACAGGGGTCTGCATCCGGGTCTTTACCTTCTGCGATGAGCTTTTCCAGGGAAGAATTTAATAAATCAGTAGCGGTTTCAGCTTCGGCGATCTGCTTTTCCATCTGGCAACAATCCATCTCCACTCCATACATCAACTGATAATAGGCCTGATGTTCAAAGGCAAAGTCCCAATAGGACATCCACATGGCTTCTAATTGGCGGGCAGGATCTGTATGTTGCTCCCGGGCTTCTATCACCTTTTTGCTGAGTATCCTGTATCCCTGACGGGTCAGTTCCTGCAAAATGGCTTCCTTATTTTCAAAATAACCATAAATAATGGGGGCCGTATAGTCAATCTGATCAGCAATCTTCCTCATCGACAACGCGGACCAGCCCTCATCCAGAACAATCTTCAAAGAAGCTTCCAGAATATTGCACCTTACCTCTTGCTTCAATCGTTGTTTTCTTTCTACACTACCCATTTTGTGGCATTAATTTTTTTAACACCGTTAAACAAAGGTAGGAGTAAAACAATTCGCCGCCAACTTTTTTTGAAAAAGACGGTAAATTACCCTGCAAAAAACCTTCCTGAAAATGATCGTCTCGTCCCTTAGCATCCTTCTCAAACGGGATTTGGAAAAACTCCTGGTTGAAATTGAATCTTACCAATCCGAAGCTAACTTATGGCTGACCGCTCCCCATATCAGCAACTCCGCAGGTAACCTGTGCATGCACCTGATAGGCAACCTGAATACTTATATAGGGGCAAGGCTGGGAGAAACCGGTTATGTCAGGGACCGGCCCTTTGAATTTGCCGGGAAGAACATTCCGCGGGCTACCCTTTTGCCACAGGTCCGCGACACTATCCAAGTGGTTGACATCACCCTGGCCAAACTGACGGACAATGACCTCGAAAGGGAATATCCGGAGGAATTACCTTCCGGCAAGACCAGCACGGGACAATTCCTCATCTCACTGGCGATGCACCTGGATTACCACCTGGGGCAGATCAACTATCACAGGCGCTTGTTGGACATATAAATGCGGCGGTGGCGGCCGCTGCATCTGCTGGTGGCTACCTGTGCCGGCGGCCGCCGCGCTGCTACTTTGCAGCGGCGGTTTCCCATTTTTTCAGATAGTCCCCGGCCAATTGGCGGCAAGCCTCAAAGTCACCTCTGGTCATGGAAAGGCTGTGTCTGTTCATTTCCTTGCGGAGTACCTGCAGGTCAGACGCCATTTGGGGGTTGGAGCCAAACTCCGTATCTATGGCTTTACGGGTAAATTCTTTCACCGGGCCGTCCAGGCTACGGGCAAACATAAATACCCCATCCACGGTAGTGGCGCCGTTATATCCCGACTGCTTGCGCTCATCCATGAAAAGATAAAAAGGAGGGTTGCCCTTGATGACGGCCAGGTATTCCTTCAGCGACTTCAAATAAACATAGGAGATATTATCGCTCTTGAAGCCAAAGACAGATCCCACGGAAAATTCCTGGTATTGCTTGTCCCCCGCTAACTTTACCCTTACCGTACCATAGGCGGCATATTCAATACTGAACCAGGATAACAATCCCTTTTCTTCCACGGGACTTGTCGATCCAAACGTGACTTCCCCTTTGTCGAACTGGTCTTTGGTCTTGAAAATACCGGATGCGGACACGGTATCGGGGGCTATGGGTCCAGGTGCGCGGGTAAGGATGTATCCGGCAGGTGCCTGGGGCAACGTTCCGGTGGCTGCAGGATCATTGGCTGGAACTCCGGCTGCGGGCGCAGCGGCTACGGGAGCGCTTGCCACCGGAGCGGCAGGTGTGGCAGTGGCCGACACCGTCACTGTCGGAGCGGCGGCAACTGCAGTAGCCGGCGCCGTGACTACAGGTGCGGGCGCTGCTACCACCGGGGCATTCCTGGGCGTACCGGAGGAGACCAGGGGACAAATAGGATGAATCCACACCCCTTCTACAGCTTCGGGCCACTGGTCAGGGAAATGAGGTACGCTGAAACCGACATTATTGGTCACCAGCAGTTGGGAAAACATGGAATCATTAGGAGGTGTATTTTGACAAAAAAAGATAGGAACCAATATTTTTCTGCCCTTGGCCCTGCGGATCCATTGGCCATTGGTGCCTTTCAACGCCCAGGTGATCTCTTTGGCCATCTCTGCCGGAGTGGCGGTTAAAAAGAGGATATCCGACACCGTATCCACATTAGACGAAATACTAATAGATACAATATATCCCCGGGAATAGTCGTTAGCCAGGAGATGAGAAGCGTTATCCAGGTTCTGTACGCATAACCGGCTCAGGGCCTTGTATCCGCCTTTGAACCCGATGAGGTCTTCGTCCTGAGCGTAAACCTTATTAACCAATGATATTAAAATAAAAATGAATGCAATTCCGGCTCGCCTCTTCATAAAATATGCTTATTAGAAATATAATTTGTCGGAAAATTAAACGAATTTGTTCTTTCGCCATCAAAAATGGCTAAATGTTTAAAATCTAAATCCTACACACTTATGAAACAAGCTCACTTTGCAAGCCGTTTAGCTTGCGCTATCTTAGCCCTCTTTTTGGGTATCGCCGCTCAGGCAAAACCCACTACCCCTGCCCCTACGGCCGATCATCCTTATTACTTGCACGCCCTTTCAGACTTAAGGGCCGCTCGCTGGATGCTCGAACACCGTCCCGGTAACTGGGCCCAGACTTCTGACGAAGTAGAAGCGGTCAAGCAGATCGATGCAGCCATCGGAGAAATCAAAAAGGCTTCCATTGATGATGGAAAAAACCTGGCAGATCATCCTCCTGTGGATGAAAACCCCAATCATCCGGGAAGATTGCATGCAGCAGCCGACTTCCTGAAAAAGGCTCGTCAGGACATCAGCCATGATGAAGACAATGGTTTTGCTCAGGGATTGCAGATCCGGGCATTCGACCATATCGATCATGCTTTGGGTGCTGTAAAGCGCGCCATCCAGGCTAACCCTGCTTAAAACTTTAAACACCGGATCTCAAGTATTTTTTAAAAAAAAAGGCCGTCTCTTTGCTGAGACGGCCTTTTTTCCGATAACGCTTTAGGCACTATATGCATCCTTGATTTTCTGCGTCACCACATCAAAAGATTCTGTAACCGGGATTACGTGGTCTTTTTCCGAGTTGAAGTAAACGAAGGTAAACTTGCCCCTCTCGTCATCGTTATCGACGACATAAGTCACATTGTCTGCATTCACAAAAACCTTTTTTCCTTCCCTTTGGTCCGTCAGTTCAATAAATGGAGCTTTCATAATATTCTAATTTAAAATGAGAGATAATCCTGTTATTACTACTATAAAGGTATGCCGGAAAGCATTACTGTTCTGTTAATGTTCGAACAACGAAGCCAGACCCTTGTCCCCGGCCCGGCTTCAAAGAAGAAAATTGAGCACGGCTCGAAAGGGTCTTCCTATATTTGCTGTAAATGGACATTGCTCTCCAGGAGGCCATCTATTTTTTGTGTGTTTCCTTTGCATTCATCGTTTCCTCTCTCCTTTTCCGGTCTCCTACAGGACACCGTCCGACCAATAGTCTCTTGGGAATGGCTATTTTATCTATGGGATGGTATGTAATGGTCTATCTCCTGTTTATAACCGGGCTGTTCGTAAAAGTCGCCTGGCTGGCAGGCTGGGGAACGCCGATGTTTTACCTGATCGCTCCCTGCACTTACCTCTATGTCAGGCAATCCCTCCACGGGAGGGACGGGCTGGCCATCACCGACTGGCTACATTTTCTCCCTTTCCTCATATCCTTTACAGCCATGCTTCCTTTCAACCTCGGATGGGTTGTAGACAAAACAGCCTACCTGCAGGCCGCCTTTAAAAACATCCCCCATTTATATCAGCAAAGAATTTCCGTTATTCCCTTCCGGCTTAATTTCGTGCTGCGCCCGTTCATCGGTTTCATCTACCTCTTTTTCCAATGGAAGCTCCTTTTCCGTTCAGAAACCGGCCTTTCAAAAAGGATCTTCCGGTGGCTGGTGGCGTTGACTTCCATGATCACCCTTTTGAATGGCGTATTAGCTTTACTGGCTTACCAGGGGTTTCATTCGGGCCCGGGGATCTATTTTGCTACACAGTACAGCACGATCATCTTCACGTTATTTTTTTCCATCTTCCTGATATCGCTGCTCCTTTTGTACTACCCGGATGTCCTTTACGGGGCATCTATTGTCGCTGACGGCGGGATAATCACCGAGGGCGGGGCAATCGCTCCTATTTCGGGGGCACTCAACGCCCTCATTCCGGAGGAACCGGTTATGGAAGAACCGGTTATCGAAGAACCGGTTATGGAGGAACCGGTTATGAAAGAACTGCTAAAAGAAGCGCCGGTTCTTCATTTAACCAAAGAACCCAGGGTCGTAAGGGAAAGAGATATTACCGTACACCTTCCGGTCATCGAAGCCTATATTCATGAGTACCGGCCCTACCTGCACCCCAAATGCTCCATACAAGACATGGCCGTCGCCACCCGGATCCCCTTGCACCACCTGTCTTATGTCATCAATACCCACTATAATACCAGGTTTACCGATCTGATGAACCAATACCGGGTCAACCATGCCAAGGAATTGATTGCCCAGGGAGCCTGGAAGGAACTATCCCTGGAAGGCCTGGCCAAGAAATCGGGCTTTTCAAACCGGACCAATTTCTTCCTGGTATTTAAGAAAATTATGGGTCAAAGCCCCTCAGAATACTTAAATTGGGTAAAATCTTCCACACAAAACGGTTAAAACTTCGGGAGATTTAACAGGTCTTCTCTTCCTTTGTGGTCTTTTATCGTTCAACAGGTCTACTTTCGATATTCGACGCTGATTAGCTTTACTACTTACCTCTGAATGTTGAATCATAATCCTCCGGGGGGCCTACGCAAGGGCCTCCCTTCTTTTGTTATGAGCGGGTACCCCAATTTCCAGGGACTTCATTACATTTACCCGCCTGGATATAACACATTACATATATACAAATAAATACATGAAGAAAATCGTCCTGTTCACATCGATCATTGCCGGAAGTTTTGCCGGAGTTAATGCCCAACAAAAAGGAGGACCTGCCGGGGGGGAAGAACACAATCCGCCAGGAAGCCTGGTGCTTAATATTGATTCCGCTGTCATCACCCATCATGAAGTAACGATCAAGGGACAACGCGTCCCTTATACGGCTACTGCCGGCACTATGCCGGTATGGGACGAAGATGGAAAGCCCATTGCAGGCGTATTTTATACCTATTATGAACGATCCGACATAAAAGACCCCGCCAACAGGCCGCTGGTGATCTCATTTAATGGGGGACCCGGCACCCCTTCCGTCTGGATGGAAATTGGTTATACAGGGCCCCGCCGCCTGAACATCGATGACGAAGGGTACCCCCTCCAACCATATGGAGTCCAGGACAATCCTAATTCTATCCTGGATGTAGCTGATATCGTCTATGTCGACCCTGTCAATACCGGGTATTCCCGTCCTGTCAATAAAGACGTCCCCGGATCAAAGTTTTTCGGAGTGAACGAGGATATCAAATACCTGGCTGAATGGATCAGTACCTTTGTCACCCGGAAAAATCGCTGGGCCTCCCCCAAATTCCTCATCGGGGAAAGCTACGGAACTACCCGTGTGTCCGGCCTCGCACTGGAATTGCAGGATGCGCAATGGATGTATCTCAACGGGGTGGTCCTCGTATCTCCTACCAGCCTGGGTATTAACCGCAGCGGACCTGTGGAAGAAGCCCTTCGGCTGCCCTATTATGCGGCCACTGCCTGGTATCATAAGGCGCTCGCAGCGGACCTTCAGCAAAAGGACCTGACAACGTTCCTGCCCGAAGTAGAGAACTTTACCATTAATGAGCTCATACCGGCTATGAGCCGGGGCGGATTCCTCGACGAAGCCCAAAAGAAGGAGATAGCGGAAAAGATGTCCCGTTATTCCGGCCTCAGTACGGCCACCATTTTGGCCCATAACCTGGATATTCCCTTTGACTTCTACTGGAAAGAACTCCTGAGAGATAAAGGATACACGATCGGGCGGTTGGATTCTCGCTATAAAGGGATCGACAGGCAAAGTGCCGGGGACAGCCCCGATTTCAACGCTGAATTGACTTCCTGGCTGCATTCGTTCACCCCTGCCATGCACATTTACCTGAAGAACGACCTGGAATACAAGACCGACTTGAAATACAATATGTTCGGGTCGGTTTGGCCCTGGGATGAAAAAAATGACCATACAGGAGAAAACCTTCGCCAGGCCCTGGCGGAAAACCCTTCCCTGCACCTGCTGATACAATCCGGTTACTATGATGGCGCCTGTGATTATTTCAATGCCAAGTACAGTCTCTGGCAATTGGATCCGAGCGGCAGGTTAAAGGACCGCCTGAATTGGGAAGGATATCGGAGCGGGCACATGCTCTATTTGCGTAAAGAAGACCTGGCCCAAGCTACCGAAAATCTCAGAAAATTCATCGCGAAGTCTGTCCCGGCTGCGGGTGAGCCATCGAAGTATTAGAGATCGAACGAACATGATAAGTTTGGCATATAGGGAGAGGCCCCCGGACCATCGGATCCAGGGGCCTCTCCATGTATAAATTCCAAACCTGCCTGCCTGCACAAAACTACAGCAAGCGGATCTCAAACATTTTCGGCCACTGTTTACCGGTTACGATGAATGTTTTGCTCTCCTTATCATACGCAATCCCATTCAAGACAAATTCATCATTCCCGGGTTGGTAGGTAATCCCTACCTGTTTGAATAAATCGCCCAGGTCTATCCGGCCATCGACTTTTCCCGTATGGGCGTCGATCCGGTAAATCAGGTTGGTATGCCATCTATTGGCATAGATCTTTCCATCCACATATTCCAGCTCGTTGAGTTGGTCTACCGGGCCGCTTTCGTCCGTAACAGAAAGATGACCCGTTTCGGTGATCGTAGCAGGATCGATAAAGTATAGCTTATCGGAACCGTCACCTGCAATTAAACGTTGGCCGTCGTTCGTCATGCCCCAGCCCTCATGAGGCCAGCTTCCGACCTTTATCAAGGTAAGGTCGGGAAAATGATATACAAAGAAAGCATGGTCTTTCCATGTCATTTGGTACAACCGATCTCCCATGACAGTGATGCCTTCTCCGAAATAGGTAGGATCCAACTTTATCTTTCTTATCGTCTTACCGTCTTTGGGGTTGAAGGCAGCCAGTGAAGACCTGCCCTGCTCTCCACCGCTCTCATACATAACGGAGTCGTGCCATTCGAGGCCTTCCGTAAAAGTCGTCGTATCGTGAGGGAAAATGTTCAGTATCTGGTATTGGATATTCTGCACCTGGCTTTGAGGGGCAATCGTTTCTGCATTTTTATCGGCGCCGCCGGAACACGCGGCAAACAGCACAGACACCAGGGCAAAACCGATACGGAAAACAGACTTCATTTTTTTTGAATAAAGATAAGGGCTTTGATGCGGGTGGTTTGACAAATTATCTGTAAAATGCAGCTACAAAACCACGCGCAAATTGAAGTACCTTATGTTAGCGCTCTCTTGTTTTGCATTTTCGTGCAATGACGCGGTCCTGCAGGAACAATATTATAACCCGGCAAAACCACCTTTTAATACGGTGCAATTCCCGTTGATCTCCCAGGTGCATTTTTCCGGCAGGAATATTACCGAACCGATTATTTGTTTTAAAGTATATGACAGCGCAGGAAAACCGCTGCCCAATTTTACGATCAAGTCCTTAAAGGAGCCATATACCATTTTAGCCAACACAAGTTATACCCTCACTAACGACAAGGGATATGCCAAGGTCCCTTTTGGCGGTTGCGACAGCCTTGAACTGGCCAACCTGACCGTCCTGTCCGGAAGGAAATACCGGTTCGGCACCCGCAATCTTCCAGATACCATTACACTCGTCCTGACAAAGTCATTAGCGGAGTTCTGGCCTTCGACGCAATAATGCGATGGCTGCAGGCGCAGATCGTCACCGCAAAGCAGGCTGTGCTCGAGGGCTACGGCCATTATTTGAAGCGATACAGACGCTATTTGAACCGGTACAGGTATGGCGCCTTATGCGCTCCGCCGCCAAACTTTTTATCCAGCCGCTCCAGGAGGTCCATGCTCAGCATCTTGCGTTGAAAGTTCGCCCTTAGCAGGGATTTGCCCAGTATGGATTCATATAAATGTTGCAATTCGTTCATGGTAAAGGTTTCTGGGAGCAGCCGGGAGCGGGCCACCTTGTGATCCAGGAGTAACCGGAGGGTGTCCAGTGCCTTTTGGACAATGGCCCGGTGATCAAAGATCATGGTTGGCAATTCGCCGGCAGGCCACCATTTACATTCTGCGTCCAAAAAACCGGGGGAAGGCTGAGCGGCGGCGTGGTTAACCAAGGCGTAATAGCCCACCGAAATAAACCGTTGCACGATCCAGTTTCCATTAGGTACCTGAACCCCCAATGACTGGAACAGATCCTGCCCTTCCTTTCTTTCTGTGCGCCTATGATCCCCGAACGCCCCGCATTGTTCCAGGTAAATATTGTCCAATCCCGTCCGTTCCTGCAATATCCGCTGGGCAGCACCGTCCAGGTCCTCTTCCCGCCCGACATACCCACCGGGAAGGCTGTACAGTGGCTGATCCATCATCCTGAGTAACAGCACTTTCAACTGACATTCATGGAAGCTGAAAATGACAGAATCTACCGACATATGAGGTAAGTATTTCAGGTGTCCCTGCTGAACCAGCTCTGTCAGCTCGTCTATTTGCCTGTTTGATTCCATGTCCCCGAAATTAATCCTCTTGGCCATTCCAAATTAAATAATTACTATTGTATCATAATGATACAATAAAACAATTACATATGAAACGATTGCTATTCCTCGTCCCTTTTATGGCGCTGATTATGTCTGCTGGCGCACAACAAGCAGACTATGCTGCGCAGGCAAGGGCGTTGGTCGCTAAAATGACCCTGGAAGAAAAGGCGTCCCTTTGCTCGGGCCGTGATTTTTGGTCCACCCGGCCCATTGACCGCCTGGGGATCCCCTCGATCTTCATGACGGACGGTCCACATGGACTGCGCAAGGGCGTTGACGCAGGTTTCACGACCAGTGTCCCCGCCACCTGTTTCCCCACTGCTTCCGCCCTGGCTTCTTCATGGAATCCGATGCTGGCCTGGCAGGAAGGAAAAGCCCTGGGAGAGGAATGCCAGGCAAATGACGTACAGATCATCCTTGGACCCGGGGTTAACATGAAGCGTTCTCCCCTGGGCGGAAGGAATTTTGAATATTTTTCCGAAGACCCTATCCTTGCAGGCCATATGGGATCCGCCCTCATCCAGGGGGAACAGAGCCAGGGCATAGGTTCTTCCCTAAAACATTTTGCAGGCAACAACCAGGAAACGGACCGCCTGACCATGAGTTCCGAAATAGACGAAAGGACGCTGAATGAACTCTACCTGCCTGCCTTTGAGATGGCAGTCAAAGAAGCCCATCCTTTAACGGTCATGTGTGCGTACAATAAACTGAACGGTACCTATTGTTCTCAAAACCCATGGCTGCTCACGGATATGCTGCGCACGAACTGGGGCTTTACAGGCCTTGTCGTATCCGACTGGGGCGCCGTAGACGATCGCGTGGCAGGTGTAAAAGCGGGCCTGGACCTTGAAATGCCGGGGGGCAGCGATCTCAATACCCAAAAGATCATTAACGCCGTCAACGGTGGAACGCTGAACGTATCGACCCTGGACAGCGTAGTTGCTTCAGTGGTGGCGGTCACCCTGCAACTGCATGCCACCCGAAAAGTGGGAGCCACTTTTGACGCCCAGGCACACCATGACCTGGCCCGGAAGATCGATGGAGAATGCATTGTCCTGCTAAAGAACGAACAACATATCCTTCCCCTCTCCGGGAATAAGACAATCGCCATCATCGGGGCCTTTGCCAAAGTGCCCCGCTACCAGGGAGGAGGAAGCTCCCTGATTAATGCTACGCAGGTCTCCAATGCTTTTGACGAAATCAGCAAGATTGAAGGGAATAAAGTGCACATCCTCTATGCACCCGGTTATACCCCGGAAGGTAGTACCACCGACGCCATGATCGCTGAAGCCAGACAAGTGGCCGGGCATGCAGACCTGGTTCTCCTTTTTACCGGTCTCCCGGAAAGTTATGAGTCCGAAGGATATGACCGGAAGGATATTAACCTGCCCGGATCTTTTAATCAATTGATCGACGCGGTGGCCGGTGTTCAGCCTAATACAGCAGTTATTCTTATGAATGGCTCGGCCGTAGCCATGCCGTGGATCGGCAAGGTCAAGGGGGTGGTAGAAGGATGGCTGGGCGGACAGGCAAGCGGAGGCGCCTTGGCGGACGTAGTCACCGGCCGCGTCAATCCATCCGGAAAATTATCCGAAACCTTTCCCGTTAAATTAGAGGATACCCCGCCCTACCCGATGTTCCCGGCCAGGAACGGAAAAGCGCAATACGGGGAAGGTGTTTTCACCGGTTACCGGTATTATGACAGTAAGCAGATAGCCCCTCTATTTCCCTTTGGCTTTGGACTCAGTTATACCAGTTTTGCCTATACCGGTATCAGCAGCAACGTAGCTGAAATGAAGGACATGGACTCAGTAACGGTATCCGTGAACGTACGCAACAGCGGTGCGATCCCCGGTAAAGAAGTCGTGGAATTATACGTGCATGAGCAACAAGGAAAAGTCGTTCAACCGGAGAAAGAACTGAAGCATTTTTCCAAAATAGACCTGCAGCCGGGCGAAGAAAAGACCGTACACTTCACCCTGGGCTACCGGGACTTCGCCTACTTTGACGCCTCCGTGCACAACTGGCAGGTCAACACCGGCAACTTTGATATACTGGTAGGGGGTTCTTCTGGCGACCTTCCCTTAAAACAAACCGTCCACGTAACCGCCACTAGCATATTATATCCCATTCTGAACCGCTATTCGACGCTCAATGAAGTAGTCAAAAATCCCAGGGGACAGACCGTTCATGATGATTTAGTCAATGTGATGGTCGTCTCCTTGCTCGGCAATCCATCCGCCACGGAAACAGCAGCCGCTGCCGCCGCCCGTAAAAAGACCACTGCTATGCTCGGGTCCCTCCTGGGAGACGAACCGCTCTGCAAACTGATTGATTTTTCCAAGGGAGTGTTCACGGAAGAAAAGCTCCAGGACATTCTGAAGACGCTAAATCAATAGGATCCGCGAATAAATGGGATCAGGCGCCAGCCAGGCTCCGCCTGATCCCATATTCCAATCCCCTGAGTTCGGCCAGACCGCGTAAGCGGCCGATGGCCGTATAGCCGGGATAGGTTTTCTTACCGCCTAAGTCATCCAGCATCTGGTGACCGTGATCGGGGCGCATGGGAATGGAGATATTACGGCGCTGTTGCAATTGAACGATTTCTTTGATCACCGCATACATATCCACGTCTCCGTCCAGATGGTCGGCTTCAAAGAAATTACCGGCTTCATCCCGCTTGGTACTACGCAGGTGGATAAAATGGATCGAGTCGCCAAGGCGTTGCACTATGCCCGGAAGGTCGTTGTCCGGACGGACCCCATAGGACCCCGTGCAGAAGCAAAGCCCGTTGGCAGGGGAAGGTGCGGCGGCGATCAGTTCCCGGGCATCCGCTTCGGTACTGACGATGCGGGGGAGACCAAGTACCGGGAAGGGAGGATCATCTGGGTGGATGGCCATTTTCAGACCTTCCTCTTCGGCTACCGGCACGACCTGCTGCAAAAAATGGAACAGGTGCGCTTTCAACCGGGCCGCATCGATCCCTTCGTAAGTCTTCAGGGCGCTAAGGATCTCCGCTTCCGTAAAACGCTCTTCACTGCCCGGGAGACCCAGCAGGGTATTCCGGTAGAGGGTTTCTTTTTCTACGTCGGTCATCGCAGCGTACCGGACTTCCGCAGCCGCACGTTCGGCGGGTGTATAGTCATTTTCAGCGCCGGGTCGCCTGAGTATGAAAAGATCAAACGCTATGAAAGCAGACTTTTCAAAACGGAGGGCTTTGCTCCCGTCGGGCATGGTGTAGCTGATATCCGTCCTCATCCAATCCAGGATCGGCATGAAATTATACGTCACTACTTTAAGGCCGCAGGCCGATATATTCCGCAGGCTCTGCTTATAGCTCTCGATATGTAGCCGGTAGAATCCACTTTGCTTTTTGATGTCTTCGTGTACGGGAAGACTTTCAATCACTGTCCAGGTAAGGCCGGCGGCTTCCACTGCTTCTTTCCGTTTATTGATCTCGTCAATCGTCCAGACCTCCCCCACCGGGATATGATGGAGGGCGGTGACGACACCTGTACAACCTGCCTGCCTGATATCGGAAAGACTCACCGGATCATTGGGTCCGAACCATCTCATTGTTTGTTCCATGAACATATCCAAACTAAATTTTCTCTAATATAGGTTATTGGACGGAAATGGTTGTCTGCACGGGTAAAGATGCGCCCAAAGCCAGGCTCCTCGGGGTGGGCACCGCGTCCCCGACGCTGATCGTAATCGTATCGGAGGGCTGCACGTTCAGCCCTTCTTCATTGACCAATGATAATTGTTGGGGCGTAAGGGTAAAATGCACCACCTTGCTTTGACCCGGGGCAAGGCTGATCCTATGGAAGCCTTTCAGGGAAAACAAGGGGACGACCAGGCTGGATCCTTTGTGTGTCAGGTATAACTGCACGACTTCATCACTCTTGTACCTTCCCGTATTGGTAACGGTCGCTTCCACCGCCAGGGATTGACCCACGCGCAATACGGTCCCGGATGCCTGGGCCCCCCGGGCATGTGGTACGGTCCCTGATGCTGAGGACGCGTCCGCGTGTAACGCCCCCCCGGACACTTTCAGCCGCGAATAGGCGAACGTCGTATAACTCAATCCAAACCCGAAAGGGTATAAGGGCTCTGCATCCATATACCGGTAGGTCCTCCCTTTCATGGCATAGTCCGTAAAGGCAGGCAATTGATCCAGTGACTGCGGAAAGGTAACGGGCAGCTTTCCGGAAGGAGATACCTTTCCAAAGAGGACATCCGCTACGGCATTACCGCCTTCTTCGCCGGGGTACCATACCAGCAATACGGCGTCCGCCAGCTTCTGCACTTCGGCCAGGTTCATGGGGCTGCCACCCGTGATCACGGCGATGACCGGATGTGGGTTGCCCTCTTTTATTTTGCGCAAAAAGTCCACCTGATTCTGAGGTATGTTATAGTCGAGACGATCCCCGGCAGTCGGAGAGGCGATCGACTCACCCTCTTCTCCTTCGAGCAGGCCTGAAATGCCCATGACGACAATAGTGGCGTCCGAGCTTTTGGCTTCTCCGGTGGTCCAGTCTATGGGGCTGATATTACCCCTGTCCAACAAGATTCCCTGCTTATATCCCATCTGGCTGCCTGGTTTTATATGGGACGCGAGGCCCTCCAGGATGGTCACTAATTGCCCGTTTACCCCATAGTAATTACCCAAGAGGACGTCTACGCTGGAAGCGTTCGGGCCGGTGACAAAGTATTTCTTTAAATCGTTCCTCAGAGGAAGGGCTCCGTCATTCTTGAGCAGGACCAACGACTTTTGCGCTACTGTCCTGGCCAGCTCCCGGTGTTCCGGGCTGTTGATCACGGAGACGGGGATTTGATTGTAAGGATTATCCGCAGAGGGATCGAACATGCCCAGTTTGAAGCGGGTACGCAAGAGCACGGCCAGTGAACTATCGATCTGTTTTTCCGTGACCAACCCTTGCTTAACGGCATCGATCAGGGCGAAATAGGTATCTCCGCAGTTCAGATTCACCCCCCTTTGCAAGGCCAGCGCCGCCGCATGGACTTTGTCAGGCGCAAGCTGGTGCCCCTTATAAATGTCTTCCAGGGCATCACAATCCGTTACGATATGTCCTTTGAAGCCCCATTGATTCCTTAAGACGTCCTGTAACAGATAGGTATTGGCGCAGCAGGCTTCATCATTCGTGCGGTTATAGGCGCACATCACGGCTTCTACTTTGGCATCCGACACCAACGCATGAAAGGCCGGCAGATAGGTCTCCCAAAGATCCTTGGGGGAGACTTCCGCATTGAATACGTGCCGCAGTTTCTCAGGGCCGCTGTGTACGGCATAGTGCTTCGCACAGGCAGCCACTTTCAGGTAATGCGGGTCGTCTCCCTGCAATCCCTTTACCAGGGCCACCCCCATATGCGCGGTCAGGAAAGGGTCCTCTCCATAGGTCTCTTGTCCCCTGCCCCAACGCGGATCCCTGAAAATATTAATATTGGGCGTCCAGAACGTCAGCCCTCCGAACCTTTCGTGGCTGTCTTCCCGGATGGCGGCATTGTACATCGCCCTGGCTTCATCAGAGATGGCCGTCCCTACCCTGTTCACCAGGCTGTCATCGAAGGTGGCTGCCATGCCGATGGGTTCGGGGAAGATGGTGGCCACACCCGAACGCGCTACGCCGTGCAGGGCTTCACTCCACCAGTCATAGGCGGGTATTTGAAGGCGTGGGATGGCATCGGTATTATTGACCATCTGGTCTACCTTCTCTGCAAGGGTCATCCTGGATATCAGGTCCTGCACCCGGGCATCCAGGGGCAGGGAGCGATTCAGGTAAGGCGCCTTTTGTTTGACGGGTTTTTGAGTGACCGGATTTTGCGCCTGCGTTCCCGCAGCCAATAAGGAACTGGCGGCGATCCCGCAGGCGATCCAATAATATTTGTTCATCGTTTACTGTCCTTTTAATGCCTGAAACACACCCGAATAAGCCGATTTTTTGTGAAAAAGAGAATCAAACAACAGCGGATAATCCACCACAGTAGGACTATTGATCCAACTCTGCGGGTCATCCACTCCCCATACGGTGATTCCATACCGCTGCTTGGCAGGTACATTTTTCAGGTAGGAGCTGACGACGTAGTGATACATATCCGCTTGGGCACCCAGTAAGGCCGGATCAGGAGGCACAGCGGTAAACCCGGTTTTCAGCGAGGGGTTGATCTTGATGTCCAATTCGGAAATCCGGACCTTCAGCCCGGTCGCCGCCAGGGCCTGAAAAGCTGCGTCGATACCCGCATAGGACGTATTCCAGGCGATGTGCATTTCGGTACCTATACCATCGATCTGGGCGCCTTCGCCCTGCAATTCCTTCACGTAAGCGATTAAAGAGTCCAATTTAGCTGTGTTGGACTCCAGGTTATAATCGTTGATCCATAGCAATGCATTGGGATCCGCCTGTTTTGCATATTGAAAAGCGTGCAAAGCGCCCGTCCTTCCAAGGTAGTCGGACCAGAAGAACCAGTCACTGGGTTCCGGTGTAGGGATGGTCGTATTGGAGCTGGTGCGCAAGGCGCCGGTGCCGTCGCTCATCGGTTCGTTCACCACATCCCAGGCCTTGACCTTGCCGGCATAATGGGTCACAATACCATTGGGGCCGGCAATCCACAATTTCAATACGGAGTCCACCCGGGCGGCTACCGCCGTCGGCGTGGAGTTGGCGGCCGCTGCGGTGGCATCAATACAGGTTACGTTATCGATATAGTATACGTTGGCAGTTAAGCCCATATCGAACAGGAGGATCGCATTGGTTCCGTTGGCGGTAAAGGACCATGTCACCTGCGTCCAGTTGGTGGTGTTGTTCATATTCCCGGAATAATTCACGGACGGGCCCCCATATTGGATTTCCACCTGTTCGGAGCCGCCTGCATTAGCCGCCTTGATGAAAAAGGTCACCGTATATTGGTGTCCCACGATGGTGGTGAAACCGGTACTGGCAATCTGCGTATTGTAATTGGATCCCGCGGCGTTGATGGTCGCTTGCAAGGATTGGTTTCCGGCATAGGCGTTGGAACCGGTTGCCAGGGAAAAAGAACCGTTGGATTGATTGTATACGGACCAACCGGTAATACTACTTCCACTGCCGGCTTCAAAAGTTCCATTGGTGATCAGGTTCTGAGCTGAAGAGCCCGAACCGCTGCCTCCGGCGACCGAATTTAAATAGGTGGCATTCTGGTTTTGATACCAAAACAAATTATGGCCATGCACCTGTAGACCCGCAGTGGTCACGGCATTGAACTGGGCGTCTGCGTTGGCGTAATTAAAACTGCCGTCGTTCTGCACAATGGCGCCATGTTTCATTTCATATCCGAAGGTGGTGACACTGGCCTCCCGGGCTATTGTCGCCAGGTACAGCGCATTAGTGGTTACCGTAGGATAGTCCGATTCCAGGCCGAAAAGAATGCCGTCGGGGGTAGCCGCCGCTTGCAAGGTACCTGCCGTGTCCTTATAATTACCGGTATTCAGGATACCCACTTTGTCAAATTTTGAGCAGGATGGAAAGACCCCTCCCGATATCATTACAAGAGCCCCGTAAAAAGCCCATCTATATGTATGACGCTTATTCATGATTTTCTGTTTTTTGTGTTTCAAAACGCTAGTACCCGGGATTCTGATATTGGGCCGTATTCGGATCCGTCAACGCATTCAATTCTGACTGCGGAATAGGCCTTAGCACATCAAAAGCCTGAATATTCGGACCCGCATCCGGGTTATCCGCCTGTACCCTGCTGAGCAGTTTTCCACGCATGGCCAGATCGGGCCAACGCATACCTTCTCCGCAAAGTTCCCTCGTGCGTTCATCCAGAATAAAATCAAGCGTCACCTGAGACGAATTGATTTGCATGGCCGCTATCCTGGCTGCCAGATCGGAAGGCGCCAGGTTAGCCCTGTAAGCCGCCCTCGTCCGTACCACGTTGATTAAGGTGGTGGCAGTCGCCGCATCTCCGTTTTGCATAGCCGCCTCTGCGGCCAGTAAATACACTTCTGAAAGTTTGATGACCGGATAAGGCCTGCCCGAAACCACGTCGTTGTAATTACCCTTTAAGCTATCGGCAAATTTTTTCAAATAAGGATAGATGTCCTGGGAGTTGTTGTTCTGAAACGTCCAGAACTCACTCGGTGGCACTACCGGGTACGACTTTGGTATGGCGTTCATCGAATCAGCCTGCTGCTGGGTCTCTCCCAACAGGAATGCCGTATCGCCGTAATTGATCGTTCCACCATTACCTCCAGTCACTGTATACCACATCATCCGAAAGCTATTCTCAAAACGGCTGTCGTTGAATTTGTCGGCAAAAGCGGTATTCAATAACCAGGCAGTGGGGCAAAACCGCCTGTAAGGGCGGCCGTAAATCGCCTCGCGGTGAGAGCCGGGGGCCACTGCATTGGTCACGTCCGTATAATTGGGTGCAAAGTCAATGGAAGCGTTATTACCCGCGCCACTCGTGTTGGTAGAGACGGGCGTTTCATTGTCATTCAGGTCATTGGGCAACCGCTCAATGGAAAACAAGATCTCACTATTATAATCATTCCCTTGCGCCGTCACCTGACCGTAATCCTGCTGCAAGGCTATCCCGTACAGGCTCTGGTTATTAATAACCTGCGTAGCTGCTGTGTAGGCATTTTGAAAATCGCCCGTTTGAGCGATCGAGGAATAACCACGGAAAAGATATGTCTTGGCCAACATGGCAAAGGCCACGGCTTTTGACAAGTAGAATGCATTCGCCGGCCTTTGGTTAGGCAGGTTCAGGCTGGCATACGTGAAGTCTGCGATCATCGCTGTATAATCCTTGGCCAGGACAGTAGCCACTGGCAGCCGGTTGAATCCCTGAAAGGCCGCCTGATTGAATACCAGGTCGCCGCTGCCAAGGTCGGTCGGAACCGCACCGAATTGTTCCACCAGGAGGAGGTAATAGAGCCCCCTCAAAAATCTGGCCTGGGCTACGATGTTTAATTTGGTAGCACTATCCATGCTCACAGCCGGGGCATATCCCACCACGGCATTGGCCAGGTTGATAAAAGAGAAATTGCTGTTCCATTGATTCAGCAAAGACCCATCGCTGGGCGATATAGGCGTAGTGCCACCGTAGAGGGCGAAAGACCTTACGTATTGACCTCCCGTGGATGCCAGCACCTGATCGCCGCCGGTAAATTCATCGGTGCCCATTACCGTGATCGCGAGGGCGGGTTCCGGCCCATAATTAAATCTCATCCCGGAGTATAATGTATTGACCGCACTCTGAAGCCCCGATGCCGTTTGAAAGAATGAAGGCGTGAACACCGTATAAGGATGCTCTTCCAATTTTTTGGAACATCTGACCTGCAACAATGCAAGCAGGATGACGGCTGATATTTTAAGTTTCGAATTCATAACAGTAATTATAAAGAGTTAAAAGGACAGATTTATACCCAGTATGAAAGACCGCACAGGAGGGGTGGAGGCGCCGACTGTGATCGTACTGTTCCCGGAGCTGCTATTGGTCCTGATATTCCCAATAGGCGCCACGCTTTGATCTCCTGTCCCGGTTCCTTCCGGATCGATACCGGTCAGCTTCTGATAAGGAGAAAACAAAGTGGCGATATTGTCAACCATGGCATACACCTTGACCCTGTCTGCCCCCAACTTTTTCAGGAGTGCCGGGGTGAACGTATATCCAAAACTGATACTCCGGAGCTTGACAAAACTGGCGTCGTAATACCCCATCGATGAAAAAGCGTTGGTGACGGGGCTTAGCACGTTTGACGGACTGGGGAACCAGTTGGTCGGATTGTTCGGCGTCCAGTAATTGACCTTGATCTGATTCCGGTCACCTGACATTTGGGTAAGATAGAGGGAAGTCGGCTGATGGATCTGGCTGATGAGCAAGCCCCCGAAACGGGCATACATCACGACCGACAGATCAAAATGCTTATACGTGAACCGGTTGGTCATCCCACCTTGTAATTTTGCATCCCCGTTGCCGATGACGTGCTGATCGTTGGCGTCTATCACGCCATCCGGTTTGCCGTTCGGGCCACTATAATCCTGCAGCTTCAACTGACCGGGCACCGAATTATACAGAGCAGCCTGGGCAGCCTCGTTTTGTTGCCAGATGCCTAGTTTCTTATAATCATAAATAGACGTCATTGAATATCCGACGAACAACTGGTTGGCAATATCCTTCGTCACGTTATCACTCAAAGCCAGTAATTTGTTCCGGTTGAAGAACAGGTTCAGATCTGTGCTCCAACTGAACCCCCTGGGGTTGTCGATATTGAGGGAAGAAACAGAAAATTCCATTCCCCAGTTCTGCATCTGACCGATATTAGTGGTATAGGGGCCTGCTACGCCGGAAGTCGCCGGCAGGGTAATATTGTACAATATCTTATCGGTGTGCTGGTGGTAATAGTCTACCGAGCCCGACACCCTGTTCTTCAGGATCCCGAAGTCCAATCCCAGGTTCACTGTTTTTGTATATTCCCAATCCAGGTTGGGGTTGGGGAGGGTCACTACATTGTAACCGGTCACTACGGTCGGCCCGTAATTATACCGGATAGTGGTTCCGGTACTTCCCTGCGATACATTGTTCTGACCGGCCACATTGTTGGCATTGGAGACGTTCCCCAGGGAAGCGTATGGATTGATGGATTGGTTGGATGTCTGTCCGAAGCCCGCCCGCAATTTAAGCACCGAGAGCAGCTTTATATTTCTCATGAATGATTCATTCATGATATCCCAACCCGCTGAAATGGCCGGATATTGATGCCATTTGTGTCCGTCCGCCAGGCGGGAGGAGCCATCCTCTCTTCCGGTAAGGGTCAGCATGAACCGGTTGTCGTATACATAGTTCACGCGGGCCATATAGGAAATGAGGGCCCAGGAAAGTTCTCCCCCACTAATGACGGGGGCCGGGGTCGTGCTTGATTGACCTAAATTATAGAACTGAACAAAATCCTGGTCAATAGAGTCTTTGGATACATAGGTATTATGCTGATGGAATTCCTGCACACTGTACAAACCTGTAAAATTGATCCGGTGTTTGCTGGCAATGGTCTTATCATATGTCAGCACATTTTCGGCAGTGTACCCGTAAGACGGCGTTTGATTGACGGAGGCGGTATTGCCTTTACCCGGCCTGAAAAAGCTGGGATTGGCCTTTGTATCCGACCCCTGGAACTGGTCGTCTTCCTCCGTGGAGTAAGACAATCCAAGATTGAAGCGATATTTCAATCCCGGGATGAACTCATATTCCGCATACAAACTATTGAATGTATGAAGGCGCTTGGTCTGATCCACCCAGTTGTTGTTATTGTGTTTAACGTACAAAGGATTATACGTCAGCCCATCATTGGGGTTCCCGGCCGGCGATTGCACAATGATCCCACCCGTGTCGGCCGGCATGAGCGGGCTCAGGGACAACATGGGAAACATCATTCCGTATTTAACGAACTGTGATCCGTCGGTGATGCCATATGTATTTAAGGTGTTCAATCCGACCTTCACCCTCTTTCCAACTTTGGTATCGATGGTGGCGCGGAGGGAATACCTTTTAAAATCCTGTCCGGGCAGGACCGCCGTTTCATCATAATATCCGCCTCCAAGAGAATACGTACTTCCGTCGCTGCCACCCGAAACGGTGATGCTGTTATCGTCCTTGTGTGCGGTTTGATACATTAAATTCTGCCAGTTGGTAGATGTCCCATTGGCGATAGACTTTAATTCCAGCGGCATATACCCATTCGTGTAGGTGGAAACGGCCCGCATAGACTCATACTCAGGCACATTGAACACAGGATATTTCCAGGCTACGTCCCCTTGGCCATAATAGCCATTGTAAGACACTTTCGCCTTGCCGGGTTTGCCGCGCTTGGTCGTTACCAATACTACCCCGTTGGCGCCTCTGGAACCGTAAATGGCCGTAGCCGACGCATCCTTCAACACGTCTATGGAAGCCACATCATCCGGATTGATATCGGTTAGGCTGCCATCGTATGGAATGCCGTCCAGGATGAACAAGGGAGCATTGGATCCACTGATAGACCTTGTCCCGCGTATCCTGATCTGAAAATCAGAACCGGGCGTTGTTCCGGTCGTCTGAATTTCAAGGCCGGCGGCTTTACCCTGGAGCGCTCCCTGCAAATTGTCCACGGGCACGCTGCGCAGGTCCTGCTCCCCCACTGAAGAGATAGACCCTGTAACGTCTCTCTTGCGCTGGGTTCCATATCCCACTACCACGACCTGGTCTAAGGAACTGGCGCTGGGAACGAGTGCGATATTAATGATCCTTTGACGATTTACGCGGACCTCTTTGGTCGCATACCCGACGGAAGAAAATACGAGGATTTCTTCAGGGCGCGCAGAGATCTCAAAACTACCGTTCGCCTTACTGGTAGTACCAAGGCTCGTTCCTTTTACAGTGACAGATACCCCGGTAATGGGTTGCCCCGATTCATCCACGATGACACCTTTGACCAGTGCTGTATTGCCGGATGCATTGCCCGGTTGGGCTTGGGCACGTAAAGGGGAAGCATAAAAGGAACAGAAGGTACAAGCAATCAATATGGCTGCAAACAATTGCCACTTTCTCAACCTATACAGGGGGGTATTCGGCCGAGTCGGCAATACGGCTTTTTTCATAAACAATCGTTTTTAGGTTTGGTTCTGATATATATTAAAAGACGTTGGCAAGTAAATTTCAGGGCCGCTATTTTCCTTTCACGAGGCTAATGTATAATAAGAAAATGGAAAAATGTAACCGATTACAATTTTTTTAATAAAAAATATAAACGAAGCTTTATCTTAGCCTGGTAAATGATTGTATGAACCCAGAAAAAGAGATTACGATCTATGACCTTGCGAAGGAGCTGAATATTTCTGTAGCAACGATCAGTAGGGCCCTGAAGGACGATCCGGTCGTCAGCAAAAAGACCAAAAAGAAGATCCTGGACCTGGCTGAAGCGATGGGATACCGCTCCAATCATTTCGCCCGCAACCTGCGCAATCGGAAAACGCATATGATCGGGGTCATCATCCCCAAAGTGAACAGTTATTTCATGTCCACTGTCATTGCCGGGATAGAAAAGGTCACCAATGAGACGGGTTATAACCTGATTATCAGCCAGTCATCCGAATCCATGCAGAAGGAGATCGCGAGCGTCAAAACCATGTTCAACAACCGGGTGGACGGCCTGCTGGTCTCCCTGGCCTATGATACCGACGATCTTTCCCATTTCGACCTGTTTTCCCGCAAGCACATCCCCTTCCTGTTCTTTGACCGGGTGGTGGAGGATAACCGTTGGACCAATATCCTCATTGACAACCGGAAAGCCGGCTACGAAGCCACCAGCCATTTGATCTCCCAGGGCTGCAGGCGTATTGTCCATATCACAGCGCCCTCCAGGAGGAACGTATATATAGACCGCCTGGCCGGGTACAGGCAGGCCCTGGCCGAGCATCGCATCTCTTTTAAGGAAGAGTATGTCATCATGAACAATCTGAGCCAGGAAGCCGGAACCGCCGCCGCTGAAACCATCCGCCGGATGAAACACATGCCGGACGGGGTATTTGTGGCCAATGACAACTGTGCCGCGGGTTGCCTGCTGGCGCTCAAACGGGAAGGGATCCGTATCCCTCAGGATATTGCCATTGTGGGATTCAACAATGACCCGATCACCACCGTACTGGAACCCAACCTGACCAGCGTGAATTACCCGGGCTATGAAATGGGAATGGTAGCCGCAAGGAACCTCATCCAGCACCTGAATGGGTTGTCCAGCATGGAGACCACCAATACCATCCTTCTGAAGGCCGAATTGATCGTAAGAGCCTCTTCCCTTAGAAAGTAATACCTTTTTAACATTTTGTCATTAAAATGCAA